>ENA-UOYA01001695-UOYA01001695.1-activated-sludge-metagenome-genome-assembly--contig:-NODE-1695-length-22649-cov-81.922811_pt1 | contig 22649 bp, 39 predicted proteins | sample MGYA00238163_ERZ764804 | MGnify/ENA primary metagenome ERZ764804 (study PRJEB28919, sample SAMN05720223) | activated sludge metagenome | isolation source: Anaerobic digester | place: Hong Kong... | reverse complement strand
CATAAAATAGTACCTCCATAACCAACGAATAATATCCGATAATCTTATTATATCATATTTCAATGGATTTGTCAATACCCTTGACAGAATGAATGTTCTATGGTATAATATGGATTGAATAAAATAGAACAAATATCTATTATAGAACATTTGTACTATTGACAAACTCAAAATTATATGTTATAATAAATTTAAACTTGACAACATCGTTATAATTGCGGGGACAAGACTTGAAATAAAAAGAATCACTAATAAAGTGATTAAAATAAAATATAAAGTCAATCCCGCAATTAGAAGCCAATATTATAAATAAAAATTAATATTAATAAGAACTTTGGTTTTTTTTTTGAAATAATTTTGCGGAGCGGGAGTAGTGGTTCATCTTTTAATAGATTTTAATACTTAAACTTTTATTATAAAAATAATTCACCATGCTAAAGTGCAAACTAATGCACATTCTAAGTGTGCAAAAATTTGCAAAAGAGCATGAAAAAAATTTTGGTATTTTGCTATTAGTGTAAACGCTAAAGTCGAGACAGACGGTCTCTCATTCGCTAACGCTCATTCGAGACCGTAGGAATTGTGTAAAAAGTCTTGACAATACAGCAATAATATGATATAATAAATAAAAAGTTAGGAAAGGAAACAGACAATGAAACAGAAGTATAAGTTTAGTGAAGCATTTATTAGTCTAGTATTTTTATATTTTTTCCAATTTATTTTTAGATTGGGGTAAGTATGCTATACGTAACAGAAGAGAATCTTCAGCAAGGTATAAAAAGTTTACAAGGAATGATTCAAAAAGATGTTCTGTACATAGATACAGAAACATCTGGATTAAACCCATTTGAAGATAAACTTAGACTTATCACAGTTTATGATGGAGAAGAATATTTAGTATTTAATACAGATAATTTAGATAAAAATATTATCAGATATATTGTAATGTTGCTGAGTGGTGGAAATTGTACTTTAGTTGGGCACAATTTAAAATTTGATGTAAAGTTTTTATATGCTAATTCTGGAATAATTTTAGATAAGTTATTTGATACGATGAATGCTGAAGTGATTATTAATACAAATCCTTCAGATAGTAGATTCCCGTCATTAGAAAGTCTTGTTATTAAGTATTGTGGAGTTCAATTAAATAAAGCGATTAGAGAAACCTTTTATACTGATGATTCTGAGATTAGTCAAGAGCAGTTATTTTACGCTGTAGAAGATGTAAAGTATTTGCCCAGTATTTATCAAAAGCAATTAGAAGAAGTTTCTCGTCAGAAACATGTGAAAGTGTTAGATTTAGAGAACAGGCTATTACCAGTAGTAGTTTCCATGGAGATTAATGGAATTAAATTAGATAGAGATGAGTGGGTGAAGCTTAGCCAGGTAGCTGCTATGCAATCAGAAGAAATCGCTTCACGATTAAAGAATATATTGATTGATAAAGTAAAAGATAAGAGTATTTTAGAAGCTTTTGAGACATTCGGTATCTCTGTAAAGACAAAGAAGTGCCAAAAGGAACTAGAAGGGAAACAAGTAGAAGGGAATGAATCAATCTTATTTGAAAAATTAAATCTTAGTTCTACTTTACAAGTAAAAAAGATTTTATCATTTTTAGGTATTCAAGTAGAATCTACTGAAGAAAAAGAACTAGAAGAATATAAAAATAATGAGTTTATTTCTTTGCTACTTGAATATCGTGGGTTGAAAAAACTAGTCACGACTTATGGAGAAAAATTTTTAGAGAATATAAACAAAAATACTGGTAGAGTTCATTCAGAGTTTAATCAATTAGCCGCACGATCTGGTAGATTTAGCTCATCGAATCCAAACTTACAAAATATTCCTAGGAGAGCAGAATACCGCAGACCTTTTATTGCTGAAGATGGATATGTAATCATTGATATTGATTATTCTCAGCAAGAATATAGATTAGCTGGAGCGATCTCAAAAGAACCTGCTATTATTAATGCTTATAAAATAGGCAAAGACATGCACACGGCTACTGCTGCACTTGTTTTTCAAGTTCCGATGGAACAAGTGACAAAAGAGCAAAGAAACAAAGCAAAAGGATATAACTTTGGTATTTTATATGGAGCAAATAAGCACGGATTATCTTATGCTTTAGGATGTTCTGTAGATGATGCAGAAAAAATTATCACAGCTTTTTATTCTGGCTATCCAGTATTAAGCAAATTTAAGGTGGCGTTTGAAACACAGATTCTAGATAGGGGATATTCTACAACAGTTCTTGGTAGAAAGCGCTTTTTCGAAAGAAAGTTTGCTTTCTCTTCTGAAAAAGAAAAGTATAAATATACTCGTTCTTTAACAAAGCAAGGATTTAATCATCTTATTCAAGGAACTGGTGCAGATATTTTAAAGCAAGCTTTGTGTAACATTTATTATAAAAACCCTTTTGGTAGCAAGCTTAAAATTATTGGGACAGTTCATGATGAAATTCTAATTGAAGCGAAAGAAGAGTGTGCCGATGAAATAAAAAAATTTGTAGAAGAGCAGATGTTATTAGCTGAACAACCTTATTTAGGTGAAATTCCAGCAGTTGTTGAAAGTAGTGTTGAAAAATATTGGACACATTAGGAGAATACGATGGCAAATTTTATTGTAATTAATAAAGATACTTTAGAAGAAGTTCCATATCGTTATGACGTAGATGGTAGTATTATTATTTATAGTATTAATCCTGCAGATAATGTTGATACGTGTATTGTAACAACAACCGAAAATCTTCATAAAATGCTTCAAGAGAGACGTTATGGCAAAGAAAACATTTGATAATTTTCTAGAAGAAGTAAAGTCAAAGTTTGGAGAAGATGTAATTCCTGAACCAGCAATAAAATCAATTTCGACTGGGTCACTAAGCCTAGATATATGTACAGAAATTGGTGGAATTCCTATGGGTAGAATCACAACAATTTATGGTGCACCTGGGGCTGGGAAGACTACGCTAGCGTTGTCCATTGCTAGAGAAGCTTTGCAAAGTGGCAATAATATTTTGTATGTGGATGCAGAAAATAAGTTGGATATTGAATATGCAGAATATATTGTTGGTGCGAAGCATAATCAAAAAGATGAGAGATTCATTATTGTACAACCAAATACTGCCGAAGACGCACTGAATGTTCTTGGGCTTGGAATAGAAAGTAAAAAATTTTCTTTAATTGTGCTAGACAGTGTTGGTGCCCTTGCCCCAAGAAAAGAGAAAGATGAAGTTGATTTTGAGAAAAGAGATGTAGCGTTAATTCCGTCATTATTTACAAAATTTGTTAGAATCTACTTCCATCAAATTAATGCTAATAATGTTGCAGTAGTAATTGTAAACCAAGTTAGAGCAAAGATTGGCTCATATATTGGTGGATATTCTACACCTGGTGGGTATGCATTAGAACATGCAAGTTCTCTTAACATTATGCTATCAAAAGCTGAGGACATAAAAGAAAGTGATGCTATTGTTGGTAATTTAGTTAAATATGTCATTAAGAAAAATTCTAATGGAAAGAGTTTTAGAACCAATACATATCCACTAATTTATGGTCAAGGGATTGATAAATTAAAAGACATTGTTAATTTTGCAAGAGAGTTAGGAGTTATCACATTATCAGGTCCATTATATAAGTTTGAAGATGAAAAACTAGGGTTAGGTTTACAAGCTACTTTAGAGTATCTATCCAATAATTCCGAAGCTCTTGACAAGATTAAAAGAATGTGTTATAATACAGTTAATAGATTGAATTCATTTGTATTGGAGGAATAATGAATGTAAAGCATAAAAGAACATATCAAATATCACAATATGAACCGTTGACATTAGAGTTTGAGTTAGATATTAGTGACAAGCTTGGATTGAATGTTAATAATTTAACAACAATTATCAGATATTTACAAATTGCTGAAAGAATTTGTGCAGCACAATATATACAAGATATGTCGATTGACCCACAAGAGTTACTATTGCAAGCACAAGAAAACGTTCAGTCGTTGCTAAATAATAATAAACAGGAGTAAAATAAGATGAAAATTGAAGAAGTTCAAACAACCGATAAGAAATCTCAGGCGTACCAGAAATTGCCGTTTGTTATTTTGGGGCAAAAGACCACATTTAGAATTTTGTCTAATGATGTTGAAATCTTAGATGTTCATTATATCCCAAAGTTGCGTTCATTTGTAGAATGTAATGGAAAAGACTGTGAGTTTTGTGCTACGAACCGACAGTTATATCGAGAAAATCCAAAAACTTACCGCAATCATTCAGACTTTTTCCCGATGTCTTCAAAGTATCTCTTGAATGTTTATGAGACTACTCCAGCAATTGTTTGTCCAAATTGTGGGGAATATTATAAAGATGTTCAGGTCATGACTTGTAATAGTTGTAAAGCTTCACTTGTTGGAGTTCAAGCGCAACCTTTAAATCGTGTTCATATTTTGCGAATTGGAGTTAAAATTTTTGACAAGTTGAAGAAGTTTCTTATTGACCCGTCGACAATGATTGATGATAAAGACGATTATCGAGAAATTATTGAAAAATTTGATGGGAAAATCCCCCCAATTCAAGCGTGGAATTTTGCGATTCGGGTTGATCCAAATGATAAAAAGGAGCAAGATTTTGTAGTAAATAGCAACCCAGCAAAAGTGTTTATTCCGGAAGACATTGGCCAGCTTACTCCGCATGATTTGCAAAATGCACATTATCTTCGATTGACGAATGAAGAGATGAAGCTTATTTATAAGGGTGTCAGCATTCGAGATATTCTAAATTCTCGTACTTCACACAATGCACCAGAAGTTCCTAGTGTTCCTGAAGGTGAAGTAGAGGAAATTCAAAGTGCTGTTAATGCTCTATTCGGGTAAATAACTTAAGTTCTGGCAAGCCCCATATAATTTATGTATGGGGCTTGCCAAACAAATTTTAGTTATAAACTATGGAAAACCTGGCAAATACATATTGGGAATTATTGCAACAAGAAGAGAAAGACCGTGGAAAGCTACTTGCTATGTTTTATTGGGCATGTATGGACAAGCAAGGAAATACAAACGAATTGATAATTTTTAGAAAAGCGGTCAAGCTATACGGATGGAAAATTGTTTTTAAAGCAATATTAGATATTGTAGTGAGTGAATCCATAAATACAGATAAGATTGGTGGAATTTTATTTTATTTGTGTAAGAAGAATTTTTTGGATACAACCAAAGATTTTTCATACCAGTTAGCAGAAGATTGGAGAAAAAAGATAAATGAACACAGAGGAAATTCTTCTGGCAACGCAATTAAATTATCCTGAAGTTCTTTCGATTATTGAAGTCCCAACATATGTGTACAGTTCTGTTATTTATCAAACCATTGCTGCTGCCATTAAAGATTTAGTAAATAATGGTGCGGCATTAACAGAACAGTTACTTATTTCCTATTTAGAGAGTAAAAACAAATTAAAAGATGTTAATGAAAGTGTTATTACTTATTTATTTAACCTAGATTGTGACAGAGCGAATTATAAAATCTATGCTGAGCAAGTAATTTTAGACTTTCAAAAGAGACTTCTGTTATCTAAGTTAAGTGAAGCAAAAGAAGCTTTAAAGAATGGCAATAATATTTCGGAAACTATTTCAAGTCTTGAGAATTTACTGAGCAAACTTTCGAATGTAAGTGTTACACAAGATACTGAACTGCTGACTAATTTTATTTCTGTTGGTATAAAAGAATTAGAGAATAAAATCAGCAACCCAGGAATTACTGGATTGCATTTGGGTATTGAAGATTTAGATCTTGTTACGAACGGAATTATTCCATCCCATCTATGGGTTATTGGTGGTCGTCCTGGAATGGGGAAAACGCAATTACTTTGTAATATTGCATTAAAAACCGAGAATCCAGTTCTTGTCTTTGAATTAGAAATGAACAAACAAGCCCTTTTTGAGAGATTTCTTGGTATTGAAACTGGAATTGATACATTACTAATTAATCGTGGTTTTATTGATGAGTCTATGGCAAAGAAAATCAAAGATGCTATAGAAGTTTTCAAGCAGAAAAAAATCATTCTTGATACAAACGCTTTGGCAACAATAGAGTATATCGAGAATGTTACCAGAGAAATGGTTAGAAAGCATGGTGTAAAGGTTGTATTGATTGATTACTTACAATTAATGACAGAAAGAGATGAAGGTCAAACACATGAACTGGGTCGTATTACTAGAAGATTAAAAATTTTAGCTAAGAGTCTAAATATTGGGATTATCTTGTTATCACAATTAAATCGTGGTGTAGAAGCCAGAGATGATAAAAGACCAATGTTATCAGACTTACGGCAATCTGGGAATATTGAAGAAGACGCTGATTTGATTATCTTTTTATATAGAGATGCTTATTACAATAAAGAAGCAAAAAATGATATTCTTGAAGTAATTATTGCGAAAAATAGACATGGTAAAAATGGTATATACCCGTTAAAGTATGAAGCAGACTGTGGAAGAATTTCTAATTTTGATAAAAAGGGGTATAAATTTGATGACTAATAGACAAAAACAAAAAGGCTCAAAATTTGAGCGGGATATGACTGTTGAGTTAAATAAATTAATAGATGGCTCAAAGTTTAAAAAAGTACCAGCCAGCGGTGCAATGGGTACAGCCTTACATGAAGGGCTATTATGTGGAGATATTGTAGGTGATGTAGAATATTTTCCAAGAAAGTTGAGACTAGAAGCAAAAACTGGTTACATGAAAGAAAACAAAGAAGGGAAATATTTTCATCTTAGAAAAGAATGGTTAGATAAAATAAAAATGGAAGCAATGCAAACTAATAGTTTTCCGGCATTAATAGCGCATTTTGAGAATGCTAGAAGTGGTGTAAAAGATTTTGTAGTAATGGATATAGAAGATTTTGCATGGCTTATTAATGAGATTACTAGAATTCAAAGAGATATTAGTGAGAATATTTTATTAGGTACTTAATTATGAACTGGGAACAATTACGTAAAGCATTATCAATTATATCTGGAATTCCAGAAGAAGAGATAGACAAGCGGGCTGATTACTACCCGTGTTATTTATGCTTACGTGGTTATTCCGCCCAAGAAATTTCAAGAGCGCTTGGTGAATCAGAAAAAGTAATTTCAGATGTCTTAGAGAGACATTTAGGTTTTCCTGGATTTGATGAAAATTTAAACTACGATATTTTAGAGAATAAAGAATATTTAAGTGAAAGGGAAGACTACTCATTTCTCGTATCAATTTTAAGAAAGTTTGAGGAACTATAAAATGCAAGTTCAAATTGATTTTAATGAATTTCAAGATTTAATTCTAAAGATTAAACAATTAACATATGAAGAAGAAGTTCTTGAATTAAGAGTAAAATTTTTAGAAGCCCAAGTAGTTGAAGAAGTATCTACAAATCCGAAATATTTCCAAAATGGCAAACAACCTTCTATGGCTTATATTGAATCTACATGGAAATTTAAAGGTATTAACAACGAAATTTATGAAGAACGATTAAAATTAGCAGATATAAGAAGCCAGCTTACTGAGATGAAATTGCAATATGATACTCTTGTTAGAAAATTTGAAATGTGGAGAACAGAGTCAGCGAACCAGAGAAAGTTCGCTAACACATTGGAGACTATATGCGACTGAGTAAATCTTCGGTACAATCATATTTATCTTGCCCAATGGAATATAAACTTTACAAAGAATATGGAGACTCTTCTAAAAAGCTTTTAGGCGGTAAAGTAAATGTCGATTCTAGAATTGGGTTAGATATTCACAGATTAATAGAACGCTATAAGGATGATCCATCTTATCTATCTAATATTGAAACTACTTTAACTTTTTTACGGGATGATGGAATTTCAGAAGATAAGATTAAGAAATTTTTGCTTTGCGCTAAAAATTTTTTAAATTATAAAAAATATATTGGTGAAAGTGATTTAGTTGAATATCCATTTGAAGTAGAAATAAATGGAATTACATTTGTTGGTAGATTTGATAGGATTCATGATAACACAGTTATAGATTGGAAAACATCAAAAATACCAAATAATATTGATAATGATATTCAATGTATTATTTATGAACGAGCGTATAAAAAGATATTTAAGAAGCAACCAAAAGTTGTTTTAGTTTCTTTATTGCAAGACAAGGAAATAGAATTTCAACATACAAAGCTTTCAGAAGTATTTTTTGATGATGTTGTTATATCCGTTGTAAATGGAATTAGAGCAAATAATTTTCCAAGAAACGGAATATTTAATGGAGCTTGCTTTTTATGCGCTTATCAAGCGGAGTGCGGATTATGAGTGCATTAGTAGAAACATTATTATTATCCAGAGAAATAATAAGGGCTAAAGGCCAAATTTCTGAAGAGCTAGATGATCTTATTGATATAGAGAAAACAATACATAATTTAGAAAAAAGCGGAAAATTTAGTCGGTTAGATGTAATTATTCTGTATGCAGCTGGGATATATACATGGCCAGCTTTTGCAAGAATTATTGGAAAAAGAAGTCCATATTATTATCGTAACAGATTTAAAAAATTATGTAGGATTGTTGGAAAAACTCTTGGTGGAAAGTTTTTAGACAGTAATTTATTTAGTACTTTAGATAATAGTCAAGTAAAGAATGTAAAGAAGCATATAAATGCATATATAAAACAAAATTTTGATAAGTAAAGGATGTTATATGCTGGAGATTAATAAAATTTATAATATGGATAATATTATTGGGTGTAAGCTTTTAGATAATGATTCCATAGATTTAGTGATTACGAGTCCTCCATACGATGATTTAAGGTGTTATAAAGGATATTCTTTTGAATTTGAAGACTTATGCAAAGATTTATATAGAGTTTTAAAACCTGGTGGAAGGGTTGTATGGATTGTAAATGATTCGACAAAAAATTTTGATGAATCTGGAACAAGTTTTAAACAAGCATTGTACTTTAAGCAGATTGGCTTTAAGCTTAATGATACGATGATTTGGAGAAAAACTAATCCAGTACCAATGGGATTTCCGGCAAAGCGATACACACCATCTTTTGAATATATGTTTGTTTTTAGTAAAGAAAAGCCAAAAGTATTTAATCCTATACTAGTACCTGTAACTACTTTTAGACATCATCCAGAGAATGATGTGTGTAATAGAAAAAAGGATGGTGCGTACAAAAAAAGATATAGTTTTTTGTCTTCGAATACAAAAAAAATTCCACAGAATGTTTTCGACATCTCGATTGGTAGTGTAAAAGATAGTTTTCATACAAGACATCCAGCGGCATTTTCTATTAAGCTAGCTATGCTACATGTATTGACATGGTCGAATTCTGGCGATTTAATTTTAGACCCATTTATAGGTAGTGGCTCTACTGCAATAGCTTCTTTGTTGATGGATAGGAATTATATAGGTTTTGAACTAGCTTCAGAATATTGTAATTTGGCTGAAGAAAGGATTTCTTATTACAAGGAGAATAAACAAAAATTTTATGAAAAATATATTTCGATGTATTCATAGACATACGGCAGAGGAACACCCTGTATGCTTTGCACAGGGAAAGGTATTAGACAGACGTTCAATATCTGAGCAAATTAATCGTCCCTGGTACAAAACGAGCGGCTCTAGAATTGGGTATTTAGATATTGAAGCGGATGGCCTAAAAGCAGACTTTTCTACAATGCTTTCTTGGTGTATTAAAGAGCGAGATGGAGAGATTTATTATGATGTAATTACTCAAAAAGATATGCTAGAACGAAAAGGTGACGCTGACAAAAGAATTATCGAATCTTTGGTAAATACCCTATCAAATTTTAATATTGTTGTAACATATTATGGCGGAGACTTTCGATATGATTTACCTTTTGTTAGAACAAAAGCGATTCACTATAATTTAGAGTTTCCTGGATGGAAAGCTTTATTTCAATATGATTTATATTCAGTAGTAAAGCAAAAATTATGTCTTTCCAGAAACACCTTAGACGCTGCTTGTGATTACTTTGGAATTGTTGGTAAAACGCCGATTTTAAAATCAGCTTGGAGAAACGCTAAGTATGGCGATAAAGAAGCATTAGAAGAAGTATTATCACACAATAAGGGTGATGTAGAGATTTTAGAAGCACTGCATAAAAAATTAGAGCCTTTCAAATTATGGTCTAAATCAAGTATTTAGTATGGTAAAAATAACAAGATTAACAAATAATTCTATACTTATAACACAAGAAGACGAAAAGCATTTTATAGCTCAAGAGTCATCGATTATCATCTCAATTGATTTATTAAGGTTGATTATGAAAGGAGTAGAGAATGATTATATTAGTAAGCGGGAAAGCGGGGGTTGGAAAGACCACATTTTCAAATATGTTGGTGGAAGAATTTCAGAAGCAGAATAGAAATGCTGAGGTAAAATCATTTGCTTATTATGTAAAACAAATCGCCAAGCATATGTTTAGCTGGGATGGTAATAAAGATGCCAATGGTAGAAAATTGCTTCAATTTATTGGTGAAAAGGGGAGAGAAATAACTCCGATTTTTTGGGCAAAATTATTAGCGACGGATTTAAATACTTATTCTATTTTTATTATTGACGATTGGAGATATAAGAATGAATTCCTATATTTGAACAATCTTTTTGATGTTGTTCGAATTAGAATAGAAGCAAAAGACAGAGAAATTTTAGCAGGAACATCGGAATATTCTCATCAGTCAGAAGTAGATTTAGATGGATTTAATTTTAACTATATTTATTATAATTCTGGTGATATTCAGCAGCTTAGAGCATTCGCCAAGTCTATTGCTGCTGAGTTAACAAAAAATCTTTAATTTTTTTTTTCGGAGGATAATATGGATGCTTATTTTGGTACAGTAGTTTCTAGTGGTGTTTTGACGACATTGGTTGTACAATTGATTAAATATGTTGTCAGAAAAGTAGCGCATAATGAATCACTTGATTTACCTGTAGAATTTTATGCAATTGGTGTTCCAGTTATTAATGCACTTATGCCGTTTGTGATGGTTGTGCTTGGATTAACCAGCGACTCACCGATTCTGACTCTTAGTCTAGTTGATGTAATTCGCTATATCATTTTAACAATCGTTTCTTCAGCCGTTTCGTTTTTTGGTTATGAAGCAGCATTAAAGCCGCTCATCAATTATTCTAAAAGACTTGACAAGTGATAGATTTCGTGGTATTATAAAGATATAAGATGAAAGCCTAGGTGTTATTCATCTAGGCTTTCAAATATCAAAAAAGAAAGGATAATAGAGATGGAATTTTTAATGGCTGGAGATGAAGTCAAGTTTGTGTGTCCTATGTGTGGACAATCAAAATTCTCAATTTTCAAAGATAGTGGAGTTACTAAAATTTCTTGTAATATTTGTGGAACTGTAGTAAAGTACATCAAACCAAAAAATATTAATTTAGAAACACCAGAAGAGAAGCTCAATTATAAGAAATTCTTTGATAAGGCAAAAGAAAATATTTCCAATAATCTAAAAAGTATTTATATTCAACACGATGAAGATAAAATTGAGCGAGTTTTATTCGAAGTATATAAAGTCGCTTGTGAAAGCCCAGATGCGATTTCTGACCGAGTTAAATATATTTTGTTAAAAATTAACAAGTTGTTTTTTAGATTACGTGGCAGTAATGTAAAGACTTTAGCGTTTAATGCGTGGTATGCGTATGCAGAATATTCTGATTTTCTGGAAACTCATTCAAGAGTAAAGATTGGAAAATATGCTGAAGTGTTAAGTAAGGAATTATCTCTTGAAGAAGAAGGAGAGCAAGAATGATTTCTTATTTTCTAGGAACTAGTGAATTCCCCCAACATTTACGTATTAATGCGTCATTCTATATTGATGATGTTCGATATGTAAAAGATTTTAATTTTTACATCAGTGGCGGGTTTGCTTATGCATTTGAGCGTGTTCCAAGTAACATTGACGAGCTTGATGCTGTACTTGCTTCAGAAAAAATTTCGTTATACGACATTCACAAAGTGGTAATACAGGCTGCTGAAGATTGGCGTAATACGATGGTTTTTATGGAGAATTTAAAAAAGTCTGTTATTAACAGTCTAAAAGAAAGTGAAGAATAAAATCAAAAAGCGCATTCAAAAATAGTTTTACATAATGATAGGTTTTATAAAAACCCAATGATTATCCACCGCTTTGTGAAATGGAGTTGTCATGAATTTTAATTACTCATTACATTCAAAACATAAGTTTATAAATGGGAAAGAATGTGTAGTATTTTACACATTAATAGAAATTAATAAAGAAACGCTGCCGAATGATATAAGCGGTGATGAATTACCTGGATATAGTCATACTTCACCTGTGAGCGTATTTTTAACACGTGATTTATTATACTGGGAAACAGACCAAGCTACGGAGAACGGTGATTTATACGTGTATGCTATTTTTTATAAAGACGGGAAAAAAGATGTTCAAAAAATTAATATTGGGAGAGATTTGTCGAAAGTTACACGAATGTTTTCAGAATTGCAAGCAGAATTTGAAAATGAAGTTTCGGAGCATTTTAGAATGCTGTTGACTGATTATTTGTAAAAGACTCATATTTTATACCCCTGAGAATTGTAAGTATATGAATATATATTTTAAACTAGGTAATGAGAATTTTATTGCAAGTTTTGTTTATAACTATCGAGGAATTAGTTATCAAGGAATTAGTTATCAAGAAATTAGTGTTGGATTGCATTTATATATTACTGGTGATGTAGATACTGTAGGTAAACTAACAAGTTTTCTATTAAGCAGCGGTTATGCAATCTATGCAGATAACTACTTTGATGAAAAATTTGGTGCAAAAGCTGAAATACTTTTTTCATACAAAGGGTGTAAAATTCCATTTAATCGGGTTATTGATAGAAAGAAAATTTATAAAGTTGTAGCTGAATTGCTATCAAATTACTACAAACTATCAAGAGCGCAAAGAAAAGAAATTATTTGGGGTGCATATTACAGATTGTGTAAATAATAATTGGAGCAACCATGTGTGTAGTTAATTTTGCTAGATTTGTTGACGAAAAGTTTTGGAATGATTACAGAAATAGCTCAAAAAATAAGATAAATTTTTTTATTGACTTCATACATTTTTGTATAGATTTTGGGTGTACGACATATAACGATAATGGGTTAATTTATGCAGACGTATCGATGCTTGGAGTAGACACACCATTAATGAGCCTTTCTACACATCTTTCGAAATTTTTACCTGATAACACATTTAATATGACGCCGAATTGTTTAAGTAGAAATGACGCTGGATTATGGACAAACGAGATTAGAGTATATTCTTTAGCTAAAACTGGAATAAGCTATAAAACTTTATATGAACATATTATTAAGTCTCTTTCATCTTACTATAATCTTAGTGCTGAGCATAAGGCGTTTTTATATAGTGAATATTCAAGAGTTTATCAGAAAAACTAGTATAAACATTAAAATTTTAAATTGAGGTATCCAATGAAAAATATAATTAATTTTTATAGCAAATTAAAAGAGAGCTTTAGAAAATTTATAAACTTTCTTTATGCTAAATATTTGGAGAGAAAGTTTATTAAAAATTTTTACAAACATATGAAATCTTATCAAAGAGAGGATATAAATCTATATGAAACATCATTAATTGAGATGGTAAAAATTGTCCGTAATATTCCAAAGACTTTAATATTTTGTAGAGATGAAAGAGTTCTTGATATTGTTGAGTCTATGGATATAGCGTTGGAATTAGTAGAATTATTACAAAATTCCACAATTTGTCGAGAAGACAGGATTGATATTCTAGAAGATTTTTATAAAATTTTAATTCAAAAAGGAGTTTAATATGAAAAAAGGTATTGTTATTCTCATCGTTCTTGGTATCCTTCTGACATCTTGCGCTTCTTTGCCAAATCAAGAAGTTGCTCCAGCCGTATCAGCGTTGGCTACTCTTTCTGATTTGAGAGATGCATTAAACGGTGTGTTGCCAGCATTTGTTTTTAAAGATGGTAATGGTAATTATTGTATTGCTTGGGTAAGTGCAGCAAAAGACACAGTTCGATTTGTATTCTTTGACAGTAATTTTAAATATCCTGTTTTGAAATTTATTCAAGATGCGAAAGGAAATGCTACTCAGGTTAATTTTCAAACGTGGGTTGACTTTAAGAATTTTATGGTACAAAGCGGGTGGAAACAAATCAACCCCTCCCAATTGCCTTTGACTATTACTACAGGAATTTTATCAAATGCAGCTTGGATGGGGGAGATTTTACCAACATTGCCAATGATTATCTTTATTCCAAGTGTGCTTGATTTAGAACAATTCCAAAAAGAGTATTTATCTCCAGAATTTATTGACGGATAGATTTGTTATATTGGAGTAATGGTGGAATTGGTAGACACAAATGATTTAAAATCATTCGGAATTTTCCGTGAAGGTTCGAATCCTTCTTACCCCATTATCATTGTAAATTAGTTACTAAGAGAAAAGTTATGAATCGAGTATATTTTGCTGATAATTTAAAAGTTTTGAAAAGCTTACAAAGCGATTCTATTGATTTAATCTATATTGACCCGCCGTTTAATACTGGGAAAACACAACAACGCACACAAATCAAAGTAATTCATTCTGAAGATGGTAATAGAAGTGGGTTTCAAGGAAAGCGCTATGAAACTATAAGTCTGAGAACAAAATCTTATTCTGATACATTCGATGATTTTATAGCTTTTTTAGAGCCAAGGTTAGTAGAAGCGTATCGAGTATTATCTAAAAACGGTTCATTGTACTTTCATATTGATTATCGTGAAGTACATTATTGTAAAGTTTTATTAGATAAAATTTTTGGCAGAGATAATTTCCTAAATGAGATTATCTGGGCATATAACTATGGTGCACGTTCTAAAACAAAGTGGTCTACTAAACATGATAATATACTTTTCTATGTAAAAAATAAAAATAATTATAAACTTAATTATTATAAATTTAATTATAATGAGATTGAAGGAATTCCATACATGTCTCCAGGGTTAGTTGGGGAAGAAAAAGCAAAAATTGGTAAGACTGTTACAGATACGTGGTGGTATACCATTGTTCCTACGAATAGTAAAGAAAAGACGGGATACCCTACGCAAAAACCATTAGGTATACTTAGGAGAATTATAAAAGTTTCTAGTAATCCTGGGGATACGGTTTTAGACTTTTTCGCTGGTAGCGGGACAACCGGAATGGCTGCAATAGAGAATAATAGAGAATTTATTTTAGTAGATAATAATGTAAGTGCTATTGAAGTTATGAAGAAAAGATTTGAAAATATCTCTGATATTGAGTGGATTAACTTGTAAAAATCTATTGACAAACTCAGTGTCTTATGATATAATATAGATATAAGACAAAAGCAATGTCCCCGTAGCTCAATGGACAGAGCAGCAGACTTCTAATCTGTTGGTTGTGAGTTCGACTCTCACTGGGGACGCCTTCACGGAAAGAAAAGATTACATAATAAGGAGAGTAAGTTATGCAAAAAGTAGTAATAGTTTTTTTGGTATTACTCATTATTCTTTGTATTGTTATGGCTATTGGATATGCAGCTGTGCCAAGGTGTGAGAGTAATGATTATATTATTTTACAGAATAAAGCCAGCGGTGGTACTATGTTTTTAGAGCATAAAGATGAGACTCTTTATTATTCTGGTGAAGAAATTAATGCGGAGTCAGCAGAAGATTTGTTAACCAAGCTAGTAGATGCTGGATGGTCTTTAGATAACAATAAATACAAGTTTCTTGAATGTTCTGAGAATATGAATAAAGCCCCAGGAAAGATTGATGCAGTTACTCTTCATACAATTTTGCTACTAGAGTTTCAAGATTAATAAGTGCTGGGCCGGTAAACCCTCCGTCTTATAAGCGGCTGAAAGGTTAATGGTATCATGTGAGTTCGAGTCTCACGCGGCCCACTATAAAGTAAATTGGAGACAAAGATGAAAAGTGTTCAGGAAATTTTTGAAAAAGTTTATCATATTGAACAAGATATTATAAGTTTATTTCAAAAGTTTGTAGATAAATTCTCTCTTGATGAGATAGAAGAGTGTAAAAAAATTGCAGCAGAAATTTTCTATCTCCATGTCAATGTTGAAGTACTATGTGATGCTTTAGATGAATTTGATGAAGAAGATTCAAACAGCGGATTAATTAAGAATCTACTTTTATTTGAATATAGAGTATTGTATTACAGCAACATTACAAATCTAGTTATGAGTGCTGGTACTAATTTAGCAGAAGTGAAGGAATTATTGAGAGATGCCTTAAAACATATAAATTCCAATACTAAAAGTTCTTGCAAAAATTATTATGGTAAATTGAAAAACATTATATTCAAAGAAACGGAGAGTCCGACGTGAAAAAACTACTTATTGTGTTTATCCTAATTGCGACTATTTTTGTATGTGTGCTTGGGAGCTTTTCTGTAGAATCTACTAGTAATGACCATGAGATTAGGCCAACAAATACAAGAGTACCGCAGATAAAGAAAAAACCCGCATATATGCAAAGTAATTATTGCTGGTATTTTAGTCAGTATGAAGAAGGTACTTTATGAACCCGTATATTTTAGACAATTTTACCAGAGTACCAGATAGGCTAACATGTCTATATAAGATTGCTTCGGATGATTTGAAGAACTTTATAAAAGAAGGTGACTGATGAAAAAGTGTAAAAATTGCAATTCTTGTTTAAGGCAAGTCATGATTAATAACTCATTTTATGTATTTTTCTGTGACTTTTGTAATAAATGGTTTGATTTTAATAATCATGAATATACACAAGAAGAGATGAATGTACTATTACAGCGTAATGTAAATAAGGTAAACGAAAACATTATTCCTACAAAGAAGGAGAACTAAAATGTTTCAAAGCGAGCGTGTATTTTGGATGCTGACAAATGTATTGAATATGACATTAAAGTCATATCAAGTGTGTTGTGAAGGAGAAAAGGAACGCTATGAGATTCTTATCAAATCTATTGTTATTCATATTGCAAGTGTGATTAATGATATGATTGATAACAGAGAATTTGAGAAAGTTCTTATGATGGATGATATTCCGTTTACAGTAGAGTTCGATTTTGTACACAAGCTTTTATGCGTATCTGTTGAATTAGAGCCTGGAAAATTTATGGACACATGCTTTACCATGAGCGGGCCGAATTCTATTGATGCTTAGAAAGGAGTCACAATGTTTATTGAAGATATTAAAATTTCTTTAGCGCTTCAAAATTTTTTTGAGCATGTCACAGAAAGTTCTAAGATTTCATTTAATTCACTCAGTGAGCATGTTCAAAGAAGAATTATTTCCACAATTTATCATTCTGATTATGTAAGAGATGTATTAAAAGATGGCAAGTACTTCTATACATTTACAGTATCTGATGATGGTAATGTTCGTGTATCAAAGAATACATTATTTGATTTAGAGTATCGAGTATGTATTTCAGTATATTGTCCTGACCAAGATGTTAGTAAGATTTCAGAACAATTATCAAATGCTTTTAAAGCCGGTAAGCAAGCGTTTATTGATACTGTAAATTTCCTGAATACTCAATATGTACTGTGGATTCAGAGTGTTGGGAATTATTTTAAAGAGTATGATTTTTCGAACTTTGTAAATATTAATGAATTGATTGAATATTTACAAAGTTTGGCGTCAAAGAGAGATATTATTCGGTTTGCTTTAGGCTATATTGCGGAACTCTCAACAGAGCAGATGAAAGAAAAGTGTGTATTTAAAGAATTTTTAATTCACACAAAAATTGATATTTTGAGAGAACTGATAGATATTCTTATCTTTGGTTGGAGTAATGAATAAATGAAAGTTACGGTGCTTAGTGAGCATGGTTTTGAAGAAGCTCTTTTAGGGCTGAGTTTATCGAGAAACCAGACTGTAGAGCGAATGAAAGAAATCGCTGTAAAGAAAGCTTTTGGAGAGTCTGGAGAAGCCAAATTTTTAGAGTCAATTTTTGTTTGGCTAGATATTACAGCCCCAAGATACTGGTGGCAAGAAGCTGACACATACCGTCTTTCTACAAAACAGTCTGAGTCAACAATGTATTCTTTATGTAAACATGAAATTACTATTGATAATTTTGAAGATGGAGAGTATAATAAAGATAGATTAGAAAACATCATTAAGACATTGAATCAGTTCATTCTTGAATACAAAAATTGTGCAAATGTAGAAGAAAGGAAGCGTTTAAAGCTTAGTATTAAGCAATTATTACCTGAAAGTTATTTACAGCGTAGAGTTTGGGTAATGTCTTACAAAACATTACAAAACATATACAACCAAAGAAAAAATCATTTTCTTCCGGAATGGAAAATCTTTTTTGATAGTGTTTTGAAGGATATTAAACATCCAGAGTTAATTCTAGAAGGTTAGTTGGAGGTAAATTATGGTGCAGGCTTGTCCAAGTTTAATAAAACCAAGCTTTCTTGTAGATTCTAAATGGGGGCTTGCTTTTTCGAAAGACGTATTTGTAAATTATACAGACAGTTCCGTTTTAGAACAACTGGAAGATTACTATACAAGAGCAACCAAATACATCCAAGTAGCTAAAGAGAATGAGAGTGAGTTTGCCGCTTTTGTACAAGAGCTTGCCTTGTTTCTTAGTAGCAAAAATATTAGGTTTAGTACTAAAAGTAGATGGTATAAAAATTTGATTAAAGACACCAGTAAATTTTATAATTTGCCAGATATAGTTTATGATCATTTGGATGTATTATCTATTTACGGGTATTATTACAAAACTGGTGAGTTTTGTTATGTGCAAGATTATGAACATCACCACAGATTTAATTCTTTTGAATTGGCAAAAGAATTTTATTACAAGTGTAAGGAAGATTACGCTAAAAAGGAAAGAGAAGAACAAATAAAACTAGAGAAGTATGTTGAAGCTATTAATTCTGCAAGAAAGATTGGTTTTGATACTACTTCGATGAGCGTAGAAGACATCATTTATTTTTATGAAAATGGTTGGTTTTTGGGAGAAGAGGGGGAGGAAGAGGAGGAAAGCTAAAGTCATGAAGGACGTTGATTTGCCTGGTCTGTTTCGACTGGCAAAAGTAAGTGCAACACATTCATCTTGTGATACAAGAATGGGATGTGTTATTACAAAAAATGGAACACCCATTGGTTGGGGATTTAATCAATCAAAAACTCATCCACACTTCAACCATGGGATGAAAAGAACAATTCATGCTGAAGCAAGTGCAATTCTTTCTACTGGGAGGAAGACATGTAAAAACTCTGTAGCGTTTGTTTATCGAGAGCATGGGCAAACACATTTGCCTCTTATGGCTAAACCATGTGAAGATTGTATGAACCTTTTGAAGGAATTCGGAGTAAAAAAGGTATATTATACAGCAAGTGAGTATCCTTTTTTTGATGTTGAGAGATTATGAAGACAAAAGTTAAAAGTTTAAATAGATTGCAAAAAGAAAAAAGAAAAGAAAGGCATCCATCAGATTATAATAATTCAGATTATAATAATTATGAAGACAAGCAACGCAGCCGCACTTCTAAAAAGAAATGGAACAGAAAAGATTTTGAATAAAAGGAGACTATAAGATGATTGCATACGCTATTCAATTCATGAAAGACCCAGAATATTTTTGGGATTGCGATGAAGGTCTTTACTCAAAAACTAATTATACTTTGTTCTCTACAGAAGAACAAGCGGAAAGTTATTATGTAGACAATCAAGATATTATGCAATATGGCAAGATTGTAAAAATTAACTTTATTGTAAAAATTAACTTTGTTGTAGAAGAGTAAATAGTTTCTAAATGACTTACCCGACTTGTTATAAAGACTAGTCGGGTAAGTCAATATAAGTGAGGATATTATGTCTCTTTTAAAGAATCTTATTGAAGAAGATTTTGGAATTATCGGTAATAATAAATGGTTTAGGGCGGAGCAGCATGATTCTTTAGTATATAACGCAGAAAAAGACATTTTTTATTGGAACAAGCATGGAATTGCTGGGGATGCGTTTGTATACTTAACGCAAATTAGGGGCATGTCTCCGCATGATGCCAAAGAATACATTAAGTTAAATGGAGAAATTGGCACATTTATTGTACAAGTAAAGGATGGTCAAGAGACATATAAATATCCTGGATTAGTCAGCTCTTTTCATCAGGCATTAAAATATGTAGACAAATCATTTTTTTACGCTAGAACAATTACTGATGAAACAATGGATAGATTTCAATTGGGATATTGGAAAGGATTTTATACTATTCCGATTTTTCAAGATGGTTTATTTGTTCAGATGATTCTTAGAAAGGATTATCCTAAAAAATTAATTAGAAAATATTATGCCGCTGGAGAGACTTATCTATATAATTCAGATACGTTAAAGTATACAAAAACAGTATATATCACAGAAAGCCCAATATCTGCTATTATTTTAGAGCAGAACGGACTACCGTCTGTTAGTCATGATGGAGGAGCACAGGGGTTTAAAAAAGAGTGGTTTAAGTATTTTCTGTATCAAACTCAAATAATTATTCTAGGTGATAATGACTCGGCTGGAATTTCTGGAGCAATAAAAACAGCAAAGATTCTAGGTGTAGACCGATGTAAGATTTATTGCTTTGAAGACCAAGTTGAGAAATACGGAGCGGATGATTTCTTTATTGATGAGAATACAAAAGAAGATTTAATCACTAAAGTAAATAACTATGGATTTTTTTCTTATGAACGTCCAGAATATGATAAAAGGATGAAATATGAATATCGGAATTGATATAGATTGGGTAATAACAAAAAATTTTTTCAATAGATTATATCGAGATTTATTCTTGAGAAAGAAAACGGAGAGTGATTTTTATACTTTTTGGAAATATGAACATCATTTATTACCAAGGTTAGAGAAAGATTTTTATAATAAAACTCCGATTTATTATGGAGTAGATGATATTGATGACAATACAAAGAGAGTATTATGGGAGTTAGCAAGGAATAATCAGCTATTTTATGTTACTGCTCGACCATTAGAAATTAAAACAGATACAATTATTTGGTTTAATAAACAGAGTATTCCATATAAAGAAGATATTTATTTTTCAACAACCAAGAAAGTATTAGAAGTTCAGATTAATAATATTGACTTATTTGTGGATGATAACCCAGCTATTTTAGAAGCCATTGCGCCGTATTGCCAAGTATTACTAGTAGAAGCTCCATGGAATGAATCTTATACGAATTTTAAAAAAATAAAAGGATTAGAAGATGTCTATGACTATTTATGGTGAATTAGAAGAAGGTTTAGATTTTGATGATGTTTTACTGATGCCTAGAAACATCTCAAATGTTTTATCTAGGAAAGACGTTATATTGACAACCGCGTATAGAGATAAAAATGGGCGTGTAAGAGAATTAACACCAATTTTTACGGCGCCAATGAAAAATATCTCAGAACCGTCAGTTTTCAAGATTTTTATGGATAATGAGATTATTCCAATTTATCATAGATTTGACTCACAAAGCTCTAGAGAATACAACATAAAAAAATTAAATACTATTGGTGGAGTATTTGGAATTTCTATTGGTGCAAATCAGAAAGAATTGGACTTTGCAAGAGACGCTTATAATTCTTTCGAAAATCTTGAGTGGATTTGTATTGATATTGCAAACGGATACCTAGATATTTTTAAAAATTTGAAGATTGATATTCCGAAAGAAGCGATAATTACTGGTAATGTAGTTACTAAAGAAGGTTTTAGGCATTTGTCGAGATATTCTGGATATGTTAGAGTTGGAATTGGTAGTGGGCAGCAATGCACTACCAGAGAAGTTACAGGTATTGGTTGTCCGCAAATAACCGCAATTAGCAATTGTGTTTTATCAGAAGATGAAAACACTGCTGCAATTATTTCTGATGGCGGAATTCGTTCGGCGGCGGATGTTATGAAAGCGATTGCGTTTGGTGCTGACCACGTAATGATTGGTAGCTTATTTGGTAGCGCACTAGAATTAGATAATGAATATATCTATGGAACGGCTTCTAAAAGATTACAAGAAGAATACTACCATAATGTAAGAAGTGTTGAAGGTAGAGTAACTCATGTTAACGATAAGCGACCATTACAAGAGATTATTTCAAATTTATTCTGGAATATAAAAAGTGCTTGTACTTATTTAAATATTAGTAATTTAAAATCAGATTCAATTTATTTTAATACGAAAGCGATAAAAATTAATAGGAGCAGTTTAAAAAATGTCTAGTCTTTCTGTTTATTATGGGTGGATTTATTATAATCCAGAGACAGGTCTTTGTATAAAGAAGGCATATGGGCGTGCGACCAGAGATTATGACATGCGTCCGTTGAAGGAATATTTACAAGATGCTTCACCAGAAGAAGTAGAAGAACTTACAAAGGCCTGGTATCGTAGATATTATTGTACATATAACTTTACCAGAGGGATTTTTGCTAATGCAGTAAATCATCGATGTTGGGATGAAATAGAAGAACGAACTGGGTTAAAGTTTTACCTATATCCAGTAAGGGCTGAGATATTGGATGATGATGCAATTGTTATCCAAATGGCTAGGGAACAAAGAAAAAAGAGTTTTCACAAAGATATATTTTGGAAAAAGT
>ENA-UOYA01001693-UOYA01001693.1-activated-sludge-metagenome-genome-assembly--contig:-NODE-1693-length-22668-cov-13.086720_pt1 | contig 22668 bp, 14 predicted proteins | sample MGYA00238163_ERZ764804 | MGnify/ENA primary metagenome ERZ764804 (study PRJEB28919, sample SAMN05720223) | activated sludge metagenome | isolation source: Anaerobic digester | place: Hong Kong... | reverse complement strand
ACGCAATAGCCGTTAAAGAATCAGGATTTGTTACTCCACCTGTAGGCGTCCAAGAGTAAGTATAACTTGGAGAAGTTACAAATGTAATGTTTGGACGTTGATTGAACGAAGCAGTTGTTATAGTATTTGCACACACTGTAGCTGCATCTTCTCTGTAATATATAGTTGATGCGTATGATGTTGCAGTTTGTTTAAACACTCCGTTTTGAGTAAATGATGCATTGTTGAAGCAGGTTTGTACAACAATGTTTGACACTCCATCCCAGTTGAAAGGAGTTGTGAATGTATGGATGTTCGAACCAGCTCTAGGAATAAATGTTGCTGCAGGAGAAACAACAGTAAAACTACCTGTAACAAAAGCAGATAGACTTGTTACTGAAGTTGGCGCCATTTGTATCTCGAAGCCGGTTAAAGGAACAGCATTCGTAGATACTAATTCAAAAATAAGTCCGTTGATGTTACCCGGAGAAACACCTGCAGCGGCTAATTCCGATGCATGAATCAATATTTGATGTTTCGCACCCCAATACCAGTTTCCGTATGGCGCAGGGTAAGTAGAAGTTGTATTTACAAGTGAACCTGTGTCAATGATAAAGTCGTTCACTACCGAACCGTTAAGTGTAACCGGTGTACCAGGACAAACAATTGAAGCAGAAGAAGATGCGTTAACAATAGGCAATGGATTAACAACAACGCTAACAGATTTGCTGATTTGGCATCCTGTGTTTGCATCATTTGCTGTTACTGAATACAACGTAGAAGCAGAAGGAGTAGCTGTTACACTTGCACCTGTTGATGCAGATAATGACGCAGAAGGCGACCACGAGTAAACATAATTAGAATTTGCACTTGCTGCAGTTAACGTTGATGAACCTCCTGTACAAATACTAGGAGAAACAGCAGTAAGCGTTACGGCTGGAGCAGGAGTTACTGCTACCGGAACTGCAACACGTTGACTTTCACAACCGGTGCTAATCACAAAGTTATATAAGTAGTATTGATAAATTAAAGTGTTACCCGGTGATGTACCGAACGAAGCACCTTGAATATTGAAATAACCCGGTAAAGTATAAGGATAAGGGAAGTTAGTTACATTACCTCTCCAACAACCAGGGTTAATTGCGAATCCAATTACATAATTTGTTCCGGCTGGAATTACAAAATTAACCGGTACTGTTTGAGCAACAGTTGGTGTTCCTGTATTTTGAACAGTAGTTACTCCAGTATAAGATGCAATCAACGCACCTGTTCCACTAGATTGACGAACCTCAATAGTAAATGAAGAACCGATTGGTGAACTTGGATACATATCTATTGTAGCAATAGTTACATTTTGCAAAGCATCAAAAACCATAGACGCACCTGTAATGGAAGTAGTTTGGAAACTTCCCACTGAAGTGTATTGGTTCCAAGTATTACCGCCAGGTACTGTTGTATTTTGAGCACCTGAACCAGAAGCAGCTACATAGAATGTTGTAGAATCGGTAACAGTAGGTGTATAATAATAACCTGTATCTAACGAAACGCCCCCAGATGCAGCTGCATACCAATTCAACGTTCCATTACCTGAAGCAGATAAAGTTACCGGTCCAGCGCCACAACGTGAAACAGGAGATGCTGTAGGTGCATCAACGTAAGAGGCTTTAATTGTAACAATATTAGAAGGATTACCACAAACCAATGCACGATAGAATGTAGTATCGATAGGCGTAACTACAGGTGTTGCAGTCGTTGCTCCGGCTACATTGGTCCAAGTACCTGAGGTATCTGCCGTTTCTTGCCATTGGATTGTTGCACCACTTGGAGCACCAACCAGCGACAATGTTGTTGAATTATATGCACAGATAGTATTTGTTGTTCCTGAAGCTGTACCCGTATTGTAACTAATAGTAGTTGATGGCATAACATCATTAGATGTTGCTCCGTCCCCTGCAACAACCGCTGAAGCAGTAAAAACATAATTACCAAGGGCAGACATATTATATGCAGTAGAAAAAGTAACTGTAGTTGTTGCTCCACCTGCTAATGAATCTGTACTTAACACTACATCCGTAAATGCAGTAGGATTAGGACCGGTAACTGAACATGTAACTGTAACAGGATTTAAGGCAAAATTAATTGTTTGTGTACTGTAATTTTTGATAGTCACTTTAACAGTATCTGCAGCTGTTCTACAGCCAGAATTTAATGGGAGAGCTAAAGATGCAGCACCCATATCTAAAGTAACAGGAATTCCATCGAATTCATCTGCTCCCATATCAGGAAGAGTACCACCTCCGTTTACAGAACCTGAAGGACCCGGACGATTTTGACCATCGATATCTGTTGAAATTCCGGCAACAACAACAGCTTTAGATTCTAAAGATGAAGTAGTCGCATTATTGATATGAAGATTAGTAGCAGAAATAAAGTTTGGATTAACAGTTGCTGAAGAAGCATCTAGAGTTGTTCCTGCTTTCCATGTTGCCAGAGAATTGTATGGAGTAGCCCCTACAACACCTGCTTGCCAACCTGTTCCATTCCCCCAGATATCGTTATTATCTGAAGTAAATGTAGTAGTTGCATTCAATCCATAAGAATTGTGAGTAGCCGTACCTGCCGCAGCATTAGAACGTGTATTCACAAACACGTTGTTTTTTACAACATCAACAGCCGTTCCCGTTCTGCGGAAAGCATATGTATTAGCTGTACCGGCTGCAACACCTTTACCTGCTATATGAATGGAGTTGAAATAAAAACTATTATCTGTTGTAGCTGATTTTAATATACCATTATATTCTTGTGCAGCAGTTATTGAATCACCTGCAGCATCCAAACCTAACACAATCATGTTATTATAGTAAGTAGATGTTCCACCAATAGCAGCGATACCATTAATAACAACAGCAGCTGTATTTAAAGGAGCACTGATAGCAGAAATAGTATTATTGAACACCTTATGAATATTAGATGTGCCTGGTGAAGCAACGATTCCTGCCATAGAAATTGCTCCGGTTCCTGAACCACTACTTAATTTGTTGATAGTATTATTAGATACCGTTTGAACACCCGCTGTTGTAGAAGAAAGAGAGATACCGATTACGGATGAGGTAAGTCCGCTTCCGTTCTCCGGTGATAAGTTGGATATACTTTTAATCGTATTGCCATTAATGGTATTGATACCACTCGATGCAAATATACCTCTTGTTAATCCGCCCGTTGATGTACCGGAATAACGGTTAGTTACGTTTTGTATAGTGTTATTGCTGATTGTATTTGTTAAACTAGAGGAACACTGAATTCCTGTAATCAAACCACCTGTAGTTCCGGTTGAAGCAGCAGTAAGCATGTTGTCGGCAACAGTAGTACTACCAATAGTATTTCCTGTAATGGTGTTGTTACCACCCGAACTAGTAATACCTATACATGATGTAGAAATAGTTGGAGTTGAACCAGCAATAGCAAATCCCCCAACAGTATTATTCGTAATAGCTACGTTACCGGATGCCGAGTTTGATATCCCCACTATAGCACCTCCTGTTGTAGATGTAGTAGCAACAATAGCATTATTAGCCGTTGAGCTTCCAACAGTGTTACCATTTACAGTAACATTACCACCTGTACCTGATGTAGATACTCCTATAACTATCCCAGCTGTTGAACCGCTTGATGTTGTTAGATTGATGTTTTGTATTGTATTATTTTGAACTAATGAAGTAGTTCCTGCACTCGCTAAGTTTAAGTTGATACCAAAGAAACGAGTAGCAATTGTACCGGTCATGGTCATAGCGGTTCCCCCACACAATGGAGCAGTTCCTCCTATGGAATTGCCGGTAATTGTATATCCGGTTCCGGTTGCAGAACTTATAAAAATACCATCGTGGATATTAGCCGTTGTATACGTACGTGTTGAAGTTTGGAATATGCTGTTGTTTGTAATTGTCCAACCGCTGTTACCTGCATCGGTACGAATAGCAGAACTTATAACTGTAGCATTAAAAAAGTTATACAAGTTACAATTTGTAACAGTAGTTCTATTAAATGCACCACCCGAAGTTGAATTCAAAGAGTATATCAGGTTAGCCGGAGTTGTTAACCCATCATAAATATTACAATCTGTAATTACGTTGTCAAGAGCACCTAAACCATTTGTTAAGGATGAGCCAAAAGTAATTACACCTGAAGAAGATGTATTATTCACCCCTTTAACGGTTAAATACTTAAGTGTATTGTAAGAGGCATCATTAAAAAACAAAGCAGCCGATCCCGACAATGCAGTATTCTCTAGCGTTAACTGAGAGGTTGTACCTAGCCCGGCAGGTCTACCATCAATTGTGAAATAACTACAGTTATCAAAACGTATTGTTTGTGTTAATGATCCAGAAGTAATACTAAGACCTGTTGCACCTGCTTCAGGACGCAATACAATTGTATTTGTAGCCGATAAACCTAAAGCCGGAATAATTACAGGGAAAGCAGGTTCAGCACTGCTTAAATAGCCGGCTTGCAATTCCCAAATTAAAGGACAAGCAACTCCATTCGATTGAGCGGCAGCAACTGCAGCTGTTATGGTCGGGTAAGTACCCGTTGGACCAATGCTAGATGTTCCGCAAAGTGTACCAGGTAATGTAGCCTGACTTCCACTTAGAGGAGAAGATAACGTAGGGTTATAAGAATAAACCTGATAGTAATATAATGTATTTGAACTTAATCCAACTTGATTAAACGTGTAGGCTGTTCCTGTACTTGCACTTGATGTTGACGGCACAGTTCCAATATATGTATAGGATATTCCATCCAAAGATCTAAAGATTTGGAAACCGGTTTCATTCGTTGAGCTATCTACCCAATTCAATACCATACCAGTTGTTGTAACAGCAGTAAAGGTAAGTGTTGCCGGAGCAGTTGGAGGTGGTGGAGGAGACCAAGTAAAAGTTAATCCGCTTGTAGGTAAAACTGTAGTGCTCGCTGTCATAGTTGCCGCATTAGTCAATCCGGCAGTACTTGCAGACCAGTCCGTTGTAGTTGTTCTGTTGTTAAAGTCTGCCGATGAATTACCACGGAGACCCACTTGAGCAGTATTGGATGTGGCATCAGAAGTCATTGTTCCATAAACTACAGAAATTTGATTCGATGTTTCTGACAAACGAATTTGAAAACTCCAAGAATCTCCATTTAAAGCAGATTGATAATTATCATAGTTCGTCCATTGTACCACTAATGTTCTGTTAGGTGCAGTACCTACAACAGAATATTGTAAATCACCTGTTGTAGCATCTCCTTGCATATCAAAGTTAAATGCAGAAACAACATTGTTGGATGTACCTCCACTCAAAGAAACATATGAGTTTGTAGGAATTGTTCCAAGTGTAATGAAACCATTGGCATTGACACCAAATTGTGTGTAAACCACACCATTGTAAGTAAAATTAAAACCAATAGGAAATGTACCGAAATTGGTATCATCATTATTAGGAACACCCAAGACTGTTCCCCCAGTAATTGGCGTATACGTTCCCGTAGATTGAGAAAAAACATAATTTGCTACTTGGGCATTCGCCATTTGCCCCAGAAAGGCAAAGAAAATGGTAAGTAACAAACTAATTCGTTGAGTAGTTTTTGTCATAATTAAATGATTTGGTTATCTAAAAACTGCATTTGGTTGAAAAACTCAATTTTGTGCAGTGGCACAATAGTACCTATTTTAATAACCACTACAAAGCGAAAATGTTCATAAAATGAACTTGAAGTTCCAGGAAAAATTAAAATAAGCATAAAAAAAACAAGCGCAACGCCATTCCCAAAAAACGTAAAACACAACAACTAAAGCAGATTCGACAATTGAGGAGTCCATTACTAAAAACATATTCAAATACCAAAAAAGAGAAATCCAATTTGTTAATAAAATCATGCAACCGCATACTGTATCTAGGGATCTCTTAACAAATAAGTCAAATTAGTGTACTATCCCGCCAATTGTAATTGTCGTCCCTCAGTTTCCATATATATCCATCCAAAACATAATGCGTTATCTGAGGAAGAGAAAGCAAAGGCACAATAAACGATAACAGCTCATGAGAGGTTACCTGAGGTAAAAAATGAAATACTTTGAAAATCATGTTGTGTTCATTCCAAACTAAAGCATCCCAAATTCCTTCTTCAACAAATGCAAACCCTGCAATAATTAAAACAAAAAGGAACACCCCCTGCTTACTAAAAACGATTCGTAAAAATGAACGATTAACAGTTGATAAAGATGCAGTCTTCTTGTAACCATGCACCCAAATTAAGGCCATGTATGGAATGCCGTGCGACACAACGTTCAATGCAGTAAATGCGATATCAGAGTTAAAAAAAACAATTCCAAAATACCAAGAAAGGACTGTTCCAAATAACAGTAGATTCTTGGGTAAATTGAAGCGACCATACCGATAAACAGAATAGCTTTCCTTTACTATAAACATACCCAATATCAAAAGATACGATATAAAAAAAACGGTATCCGAAATATGAATTGGAGCAAACAGAAAATCATCGGCCACAAACCAACTAAATGTTTTTGGACCACTAAGATGCCAACTGAGAATGGGGTAAATTGTTGCAGTGTAAATAGCCAGTGTATCTATAATAGAAAAAAAATGAGGGAAATTATCCTTGCGCGAATAGATCCGCATTAATCCGTATTGCTGGCGGATAAAATGAAACACGGCTATATAGGCCATTATCCGCCAGAACCAAAGCGGACTTATACTAAACACGATGATTGAAGCGAATAATACAATCAGTGGAACATTGGTTAATAATGACTTATGATTGGTTATCATTTCGGGATCAAAGTAGGTACGGTATAATGTTGAATACACATGTGATACATCTACCAAAAGAATCAACACCACCCACATTGCAGGAGATAATTGTGTCATGGGTTTCCAAAAGGAAGGAAACAACAACAACACTGCCAACACCAGAAACGGGGGCAATAAAATAAAAAACCCGTCAAAGCCTTTCGAATAAATCCACGGTTGATCTTTTGAATTCGTTTGCATCAGCCTAATTTAAAAGTTTTTTTGCAGCTGAAATCCCCTGATAGAAACCTTCCTCAAATACGGATATTCCACTTAAGTCGGTATGTGCGAAAAAGATTTTGTTTTCAATAGACTGTGCTGCTTCGTGTCTTTCTTCCCCTGAAATGAAACCCACTTGTGGCATTATCATTCCGTGTCCCCATATCCAAATATCGATTTGCTCGATTGCTTGTTCTATGTTATTATGAACAGGTTTCAAATCCTTCAGTATTATACCCACCCAATCTTGATGCGTTCTTTCATATATTTTTTTCCTTGCTGCAGATGGCGATTCGTCCGTTATTGGCAGGTAATAAGTTATTACTTTTTGCTTCTCATAGGCATTGAGATGTTGATGGCAAGCATTCACATAGCCTAATGATTCACTATTGAAAATAACATTATCCCAACTCAATGGAACACCTCTTCCGGCAGGCATTTCGCGTAATGTAATATTCGCCACCATCCAAGGGCTATATTGAAAAGCGTCACCTTTAAATGGCTTGCGAAGATTAGCTGATAAAATGCGTTGATTGATATATTGTGGCGTTGCTAAAATTACTTGGTCGGCAATGATTGTCTTGGTTGTACCTTTAAGCGCATCAAAACAAAGTAGATGCACCTTTTCGTTTTCAATAGTGACACTGTATACTAGCTGATTTAATTGACGCTCAGCCTTTAGTTGGGCATCCATTTTTTGAATAAGAAAATTATTCCCTTCCGGCCATGTGAGTACATCACCATATTCTGCATTAGACCCCTTTCCTTTCCGGGAAGCAAAATAGTGAATACCTGCCCAAGCTGAAGTATCCTCTAATGTTGAGCCGTAGTCGTCTTTGCAACAATAATTCAAATAATGCAACAGCACTTCAGCAGTATATTTTCGCTCTTTTAAAAAAGACATAAAGCTGATACTATCTAATCGTTTAGCTTCATCATCGAAATAACTATTACGAAGCGGTAAGGTAAATGCATCTTCGCCTTCTTTGTTTTGAAGTGCACGATAACCTTCCATTAATTGAAAAAAAGAATTGATTTGTGCTTTATCTTCTGCACTAACACCTATATGAGGAACTAAACCATCTTGCCATACACCTTGAAAAAAAACACGTTCTTCCGGATCGCTGCACAGATGATATTCGTTATAGATAGGAAGTCCTTTTTCATCATATCCGGTTATGCTTTCACATTCTTCTAGAAAAGCCATCAGCTCTTTATTACGTATATCCGGAACTGGCAAATAGTGTGCACCCCAGGGATATGCACTGATTTTATTTTTCCCACCTACTGCATTTCCGCCAACCGTATCAGCTAATTCTAATAGGCAGATAGATGTATGTCCGTTGCGCTCTAACCATCGTGCTGCCGATAAACCACTTACCCCTCCACCAACTATTACTGTCTTTTTGTATTCCGTAGAAGATGAAGCCGGAAAATCGCCCGAGCGCAATCGATGCCCAACCTTTGATGCGGCACCAAGAATATTGCCCTTTATTGATGACGCTTTATTGTTATGAATGACAACTTGAATGAGTTTTCCGGCTGCAAGTATTCCTACTGCTGAAGTTACACCTATTACAAATTGTTTTCGTGTCAGCCCGTTTTTACTCATAACGCGACCATTCTTTCTCAAAATAATTTACCAGCGATTGATTATTGAGCTTATTGATATCTGTCTTGCGCTCTTCCATATCTTGTGGGAAGTTCAGCATTTGCTGCATTACAGCGGGCGACAGAAACCGTAACCCTTTAGGATAGTTTGCTTGTGCGGAATCTTGATAACCGAAATCAGCCATCACATAACCCCACTCGCCAAAGGAAGGTACATAGGCATGATATGGAGTGGTTTTAAACCCTACAGCTTCTAAAGTATGTGCCACACACCAATAGGCATTGGGTGCAGCTAATGGTGATGTAGATTGAACCACCACTCTCCCATTGTCGCTCAAATTTTGCTTGACCAATTGATAAAATGCTGTTGAGTATAATTTACCTAAAGCGTAATTGGATGGATCCGGAAAGTCGATGATAATTCTATCAAAAGTAGAATTCGATTTTTTCAACCATTGAAATGCATCTTCATTAATAACTTTTACTTTAGGATTTAATAATGCATGTTGATTGAGTTGTAGTAACAAATTGTTAGTCGTAAACATCTTGGTCATCTCTTGGTCTAGATCTACCAAAGTGATACTATTTATTGATGGATATTTTAATAACTCACGAACGGCCATTCCATCGCCTCCTCCAAGTACCAAGATGGTTTTAGCCGGACTAAGTCCTTTCATCACCGGATGAATAAGGGCTTCATGATAACGGTATTCATCGGCTGAACTGAATTGTAAATTCCCGTTCAAATACAATCGTATATCGCGTGAACCTCTTGTTAATACAATGCGCTGATAGGTTGATGTTTTTGAAAAAATAACGTGATCAGCATAGGTTAAACTTTCAGCGAATGATAGAATTCGATTCGAAAATACAAACCCTGCAAGTAAGAATACAAGTACAAAAACAGATAGGGATTTCAGATACTTTGCCCAATGTAATTCCTTTTCCAATTTGATACATAAAACGAATGCCACCAACACATTCATTATTCCGAAGAAAAAAGAAGTGCGAATCAAACCCAAGTGAGGTACTAAAATCAAAGGAAAAATAACGGAAGCTAACAGAGCACCTATATAATCGAAGGTGAATACTTTCGATACTAAATCCTTAAACTCAATTTTATCTTTTAGAATTCTGAGCATTAGTGGTATTTCCAAACCAACTAATGTACCGGTGATAGCAATCAACAAATAAAGTATAAATTGAAATGAAGCCACTTGTTCAAACAATACAAATAGTATGGAAGATGAAATTCCGCCTACAAATCCAACAAGTATTTCGATTTGTATAAACCACCCCAAAATATTTTTCTCGAAGTATTTTGAAAGAAAAGATCCTATTCCCATAGAGAATAGATACACGCCAATAATAATTGAAAACTGAGTGACCGAATCGCCCAATAAATAACTCGCTAAAGCACCCGCAACCAATTCGTAAATGAGTCCGCAAGTGGCAATAACAAATACAGAAAAAAGGAGCAGAAACTGCATTACTTAACCGTGAATTGCTGCGCCTACAATAAATGCAATGGCAAGTATGAAAGCTCCTGCAACAATAGCCACAGCCACATTCTTATTCTCCACTACTTCTTTGTAAATGTTTTGTGGTGTTACCCATTCAATTAAAAGAAAGGAAACTACCAAAATGGTAATCCCAACAAATGAGAATAGCACCGAGTTGGTTAGATTGGTAATATTGATAATGTTTTCCATGATATATTTTATTTATGTTGAAATCCTGAACCGTATGCGTTTTGACTTTGCGACCAGGTAGTTGTAGTGCCAAAACTAAATAACGACTTACCGTTATAGGTATTAAACGTAAAGTACACCCCATATAAAAGTATGAGGACTAAGTATACTATTGTGTATTTATTCCATTTCATCATTCATCATTTTCAATATCAAAAGGGGAATAATCGCTATCCATCCATCGCTTCTCTTCAAAATTTCTACCTCTGAAATATTGGATTAATGGAATAACGGCCAATAACAACATTGATTTAATCAGATTCCACCAAGTAGGCACATCCGAAAACAAACTGATGTTGTAACGAATAATAGAAGCCGTAGGATCTTTAATAGGCGTTACTAATAAATGATATTTCCCGCTTGGTACAGCCTCTATTAATTTATCGCCATTTGTATTTCCCTCCGACCAAGTTTCGCCATCAGTATAACCGTGATAATACTCTACTCCATATTCAAAGTCTATATCTTCTCCGGTTTTCTCATTTACTAAAGTAACATCCGTTTCAAACCATTGATTATAGACATCTGAGTTTAACCGATAGCTCAAATTCTTAGGCCCGTTTTTAAGTTCGAAAGATGGAGAAACAAATGCTTTTGCATTGGTACTATCTTCTACAACGGCATCAAAGGTTAATACACGTTGATTTGTAGCGTTTAAATTGAAAACACATTGAATACAGATGAATAGAATCAAACTGAGGCCACTAATCTTAAGCACGGTGTCGAAATCCATGGCAAAAGTTTGCGGTTGAATTACACCAATTCCGTTTCGAAGAGGAACTTCATCAGCATTGAAAATAGCCATTACATCGCCCGGTTCTACATAATATCCCTTCAACCATTGAACGGATTGTTTGGCTACTTCGCGAATAATAATTTCAGGTGCATTAATAAACTCGTGTACCTCCATTGAGGACTCTTCAGATACATCATAATGAAATTCCCCGGCAAGTACAATCGGTTTTGCGATATATTTTGAATATAACCGAAAAGGCAATCCATCGTCTTTAATCTCAATTTGATATTGATCTTGCAATTCAAAATTTTTCGCTGTAGGAGCGAGAAACATCCAATGTCCTTCATATTCAGAAAAAAATCGATAACCTACGATTGGATTAAACAAAGTATACTCGGCCCAATAGAAGTTGTATTTCGCATCTTTCTTTACGGCAAATCCGGTAAAGCGATATTTAATTCCCTTGTGTTCTACAATAGAACCAATCGCAACAATCGGTTTATAATCGACCTCCTTATATTTTTTCTCGTATTGAAGATCCCCTCTATCCAACGTATAAGCAGCACCACATTCACACACCATAAACTTGGCCTGTGCATACAAATAAGAATGCATTTCACCCTTGCACTTTGAACAAGGATAAACTTTATATGCGCTTGGTATGTTTTCTTTAGCCGACAAAAGGTTGCAATTTTCTATACTTTTCAAACTTAAAATAATCCCAACTTAACTTTCGACCCAACAAGTACACCACTTTCTTTTTCGGTGTTTTGAGCAATACACTCGCATTTTTGTTGTTATCTTCGAAAATAAAAAGTAAGCCATACTCAAAAGAATCCGGCATTTCAGGCAACTCGCCCTCAATATCCTGATCTTTAATCATGGTTCTTAAAATCATGGTGGCGGCCTCCATTCCTTCGATATTAACAATTGTATTTACCGGAAAATCCCAAAGCTTATTGTTGAACGCTAAGTTTTTATCGCGATTTTGTTGACAGTAATAATATTCACCTGCACTTTCTACTAACCACTCCAGTATATCACCATCTGCAAAATGAATACACCATAAATTATAACATCCCCATGAGGATTGAATTTGATAGCGCCCGATAATTTCGAATTTCTTCAACTCAATAAATCCAATTACTCCAATACAAAGTACATTCATACTTTCGGCAATAGGAAGAACTTTTCGAGGAGAAGCCAAACTGTATTTATATTTGATTTGGCCACAATTAACACAAACCTTTAATGCTGAAAAATCCGACTTGATTTCCATTTTAGCTTCACAGGTTTCGCAATAAAGTTGTTGTCCTTTCCCGTAATACATCTTTATCGTTTAAGTTCAGTTCTTTGTTCACTTTCAGCCTTGAAAAATAGGCACAAATCATCGGCAATATTTCGAGTTTTAGCATCATTTACGCCATTGTAATTCGAAAGAAAAACATCAAAAGTCACTCGTCCATATTCGGGCCAAGTATGCACCGATATATGCGAATCTGTTAAACAAACTACTGCTGTAAATCCTGATGCCGGAAATTGGTGAACCACCTCCCCTAATGAGCAAAGTTGATGCTTTTCAATTTGAGCAACTACCCAAACACGAAAAGCTTCTGCATTTTCCATACTGGAACTATCGTGTGACTGGATATCGCATATAATATGTAGACCGGGTGTATAAGTTGCTTTCATAGCCTGTTGCATCATCTAAAATAATAATATCCATAAAATGAACGAAAAAAAGTATTGGAAACTACTATATATAAAGAGACCCCGCCTAAGCAGGGCCTTTCTATCACTTTTTGGTTGGAGTGAAGATTTGCTTTAATTGATCAATTACTTGATTATTGCCGGTTACAGAAATACTGTTGATCTTCTCTGCAATTCTTTCCACATATTCCATCTCTTTCAATTTGAAAAGCATCTCATTATCTTCCATCAACTTCGCAGTGTTTAGCAAGCTTCTGGTAGAGGCAGTTTCCTCTCTTCGCATGATAGTATTGGCTTGTGCTTTCTTTTCGGCTACCAATACTTGATTAAGAATATCTTTCATGTCGCCAGGCAAGATAACATCTTTGATACCGCAGTTATTTAACTCAACACCAATGGCGTTCAATTTATCTACTACTGCAGCCATCACAAATGGAGCTACTTGCTCTTTGTTTTCCAACAATTCATCTAAAGTATAAGCACCAATGTATTCTCTTAATGCCAATTGTAAAATAGTATATAGTTGTTTCTCGTAGTCTTTGGTTTCAACAACAGCCTTCACCAAATCCTTTACTACATATTGTGCATTGAAATTAACTCTTAGAGCAGCTTTGTCTTTAGTCAATATTTCTTGTCCGGCAATTTCCACTTGCATTTGACGCATATCCACTCGCTCTACACTAATTGGTGTTGCGTTTTTCCAGAAGTAGTAATTTCCGGCAGACAATACTTTCACAAACTTATTGTCGATGAAAAGCAAACCCTTTTCATTTGCACCAACAACATATGCTCTCACATAGATAAGCACCTCTGGCTTCATCATCACAGCTATATCAATAGCATCAATCATTTCAACTTTACTTACATCAACAACAGTGAAAGAATAATCTACGACACCTTTCCAGAAGGCATATCGGCCTGCAGTTAATACACGCTTGAACAAGTTGTTTTCGAATTGCAACACTAACTCCTTATCACTCACGTCTACTACAATCAATCGGTTGGCCAAATTCTCATTCTTCAATAAGATAGACAAATCCATAGGTGCAAGAAATGACTTGGTTAAATCATACTCCATTACATACTCGTTAAGCGCAACGAAATTAAATCCTGCATCCAAGACATTTACCAATGCACCATTTTTAAATACCAAGCCTACATTGTAGGCATCAATTCTTCTGAAAAACATTTTTCTTTTTTTTACTTATTTAGAAATAAGAAAATAGACAACACCCACCATCAGTGTTTAGCGGAGTAGAACTTAAGTAATCTTTCTAAAATCGATTTCCATTAGAGTATTAAACACTCCAGTAGATTCATTCCAGAAAAGCTGCGGTATCCATTCGACTGCTAGCTTCACACCAACTGTAGATGAGCCTTAGGGGCATTGGCCCATCTACGGGCATGTGTTGCTATTTTCTGTTTGCATAGTCGTTTTTAAAGAAGCGACCAACTTCTTTAGGGCAGATGTTGAGTCTGCGCTTGTTGCTATACCCACTTAGCTACTGTTTCTCAAACAGATGGGACTCGAACCCATGACACACAAGTCGGTAAATCTATATGACGGTATATCCATCAATATGTTGACGATACCCGGTGGCTATACAGAAACCACATCTGTCATTTCGATTACCATCCTCCTCACGGAGGAAAAGTTTACCGTTACCGGTTTAAATTTGATGATGACCCAATGTTCGTTTTCCTCACCACTTACACCATTTGGTTTTGGAGGTACTTGAGGCATTGGGCCTGCATTTTGATTTGTTATATTTGTTTTCATTTTACTTCAATTTTTGCTACATCCTTTTTGAATTGTAGCGTTAAATAATTACCCGTCCATCTTTACAATTTTTGGGTGAAATACACCAACGATATTGACTAACTCTGTTTGTGCATTCATTACCGTATGAATATCTTTGTAAGCATGAGGTGCTTCATCTAAACCTCCACCAATCAATTTCACACCATGTGTTTTCAATTCGCTTTTCATGGCTTCATGCGTGATGCTTTGCATAGCTTTCGAACGACTCATTTTCCGACCCGCTCCGTGCGATGCAGAGTTCACAGCACCTTCAACACCTAAGCCTTCAACGATGAATCCTGGGGCAGTCATAGAGCCCGGGATAATCCCCAAAACTCCTTTTCCTGCCGGTGTTGCACCTTTTCGGTGAACAATCACTTCGCGCCCATTCCACATTTCTTTCCACGCAAAATTGTGATGGTTCTCTACCCGAGCAATTGGTTTTTCACCAAGTGCTTTAGCTAATTTTTTGTGAATGATCTGATGACAAGCCGAAGCATAATCACCGGCCAGATTCATGGCTAACCAATACTCCATCCCTTCTTGCGAATTCAAATCCAACCATGCTAAGTGTTTCGCTTCACCCGGTAGTTTTGTTTTCTCCATGGCTATTCGTGTATAGTGTCCGGCTATGGAAGCACCCATTCCACGAGAGCCTGAATGTGACAACAAAGCCACATATTTTCCCAGAGGAATATTCAATGCATTTTGTGCTGATGCGATTTCCACAACACCCCACTCTACAAAGTGATTTCCGGAACCCGATGATCCTAATTGTCGAGCGGCCTTTGCTTGTAGTCCTTTCACAAATGGAATTTCGTCAAACACTTTATGGTCGAGCACTTCATGAGATGCCATTTGTTTGAATTCTCGTCCTCCTCCAAACAAAGTGTGTTCGCTTAATTCGCGCTCGAAGAATTTATCTCTGTTTTTTAATTCTCCTGCGTCAACATTAAAGACACTCAAACACATTCTACATCCGATGTCAACACCAACTCCATACGGAATCACAGCATTATCGGTGGCTAACACTCCACCAATTGGCAAGCCATACCCTTGGTGTGCATCGGGCATCAATGCACCTGCTACAGCAATTGGAAGTTTTGCGGCAATATGCATTTGATTCAATGCTCCTCCCTCAATGTGTTCCATACCATAGGTATTAAACGCAATTCCTTTGGGATTTAATTCGAATAACGTACCGGTTAAACTGTTTAAGTATGCTTTCAAATCTACATCCGAGAGTGTTGCATATTTTTCACGCAACTCGCTTTTTCTTTTTTCTTCCAATAAGCTTTTCGCTATGGGTTCCAGAAGTTCATCTTCTAAAAATGCAGTAGGATTCACCAAAATTGCTTTTAGTATATCGAGTGCATCTTCATGCGAAGTATGCTTAAAGTTTTTCTCCATGGTAGTCATAGCAAGGCTAATAACAGGGCTTTCGGGATATCCGATAGCGCGTAGTTCTTTTCCTTTTAATTTTAACTTTGCCATTGTTTTTGTTTTTAATTTTTAGTGAGCGTAATAGGATTCGAACCTATTAAGCAATGCAATGGTTTTACAGACCATCCCAGCTCTCCATCGCTGGCGCACGCTCTTGGGAGAAGACGAGAATTGAACTCGTGTCTCAGCATTCACAATGCCGTATGTTGCCATTACACTAGCTTCACCATTTTGTGGACAGCAATGGAATCGAACCATTACGCGTGGTGCTTCAAACCACTGCTCTACCATTGGAGCTACCTGTCCTTTTTTGCGGGAGAAGAATGGATCGAACATTCGACATTGTGCTTAACAGGCACACGCTCTGCCACTGAGCTACTCTCCCAAATTGTTGTCCCGGTTGGATTCGAACCAACGCAACCCTCATTAAAAGTGAGGTGCTCTACCACTGAGCTACGAAACATTATTTTTGTTGACCCGGAGCGATTCGAACGCTCACATGAATAAGTTCTAAGCTTATCTCCTCTTCCGTTGGGATACGGGCCATTCTATTTTAGTTGGCGGAGTTGGATTCGAACCAACACAAATCAGAGTCAAAGTCTGATGCCCTACCGGTTAGGCGACCCGCCAATATTTGTTGCGAATCGTCTTGTTGTTTAGTATTCATTGTTTTCATTTTTACTTTTTGTTTTGTATGAGAGACAGGATTCGAACCTATACCTTCTCGGTCCCAAACCGAGTGAACTAGCCATTGTTCAACTCTCAGATATTTTCTTGTTTACTTTCTTTACGAGAAATAAAAAAGCCCGACTCGTTCAAACAAGTCGGGCTTTTCGCGCTGAAGTATATTCCTTCAGACACACAAATTCCAGACTTTATATTTTTGATAGCTATAATCTAAATTGCCATTTACATTTTCGCGATTGCTCGGAAACATCTGCAGACATTGCTTTTTAGAACCCACTATCGATTTATGCCAAAACTTTTTCATCACTTAATTTTTAATTCTATTTACTTAATTCCATTTTTATTGCAATAAAAAACCCGAAACATTTTTTTGTTTCGGGCTCTCGTTTGATTAAAGAAAAAAACTACATAGTCTTCTTCAAACCTTTACGAACAGCCCTATACATGCCATCAAACAGATTCGTTCTTTGCCCGAATGCATTGTTTTGATTTGTATGTTTTATTGTCTTCATCTTGTTTGCTTTTTTTAAAATCGCGTTGCAAATATATGAAGCATTAAATTGTATTTCCAAATTATTTTAAAAATATATTTTTCAAAAAGTCACACAACTCTTTATCTACAAGCATTTCAGAGCACATGTTTTTTAGAATGATTTTTATAAAATAAAAAGCGGTTACACTTTTCAATGTAACCGCTAAATAAAATGTAAGCAAAAAAATTATTCTTTCACCAATTTCACGGTGTATTTCACAGCGTCACCAACATGTAGCATGTATATTCCACGGGCAACATCAGCAATGGATATGTGCGAAATTTCATTTGTAATTTTTCCACTTAAAAGTTCTCGTCCAGTTAAATCAGTTAATACATAAGATAAACCAATGGCTTCATTTGATACTTTAATTTGAACGAATGAAGAAGCTGGATTGGGATAGATTTTCACAACCGCAAAATCAGTTATGTTATTAATTCCTGTAGGTGTAAATGCAACTTCCGAAGAATCCATTCCACCATTCACCGGCAACGATTTCCCATTTTTATCAACAGCTGTTATACCTGAGATAAATGAAACATTTCTGTAATAGCTCAAATTTTTTCCATTGATATTACCGGTAGTTATTGTTGCAATAAACTCTGCAATTTTCCCATTCCCGCTTCGATTCACATGATCGATTCCGGTTACAGCAGTGCGTATTACACCTGCTTTTTTGAAGTCTTTGTGAATGCTGATTTTATTACTGTTCGTTCCAAACCAAGAATTAGTATATCGAAAAACAACAGTATTGGAATCTACAACCTTTGGGTCGTAATTATAACTGAATGCCAAACCATAAATATTTGAAACAGGTGTTGCAGCATCACCTAAAATTAGACTTACAATTAGCGTATCTCCTTCCACCAAAGTATCTTTCGAAAACTGCAAACTCAACTCAGGAGCTCCTGCACGCCAAGGTTCAGGAACATCATCGGTTTTTGCATGTGTTAATCCGAAGTTCAACAAAATCGCTGTAGTATCATTGGCATTAATTACTCCATCACCATTGCAATCAACATGCTTTTGATTTGCACCGTTTGCAATTGTATCCGTCCAATCGGTTGCAGCTTGTCCTTGCCAAACTATAGATGCCCCTGCACGAATAGGACCAGTATTTCCATAAGCAATTCCTATGGGTAGCAAGTCTGCGTTATTGGCTAGTCCATCATGATCAGCATCACCCGGCCAAACAGTACCCGGAGTGAAAACTAGACAGCCATTGGGATTTCCGGCCGTGCACAACGGATAACCGGCTAATGAAGGTGTACTTGATACATTAGCATTTGTTGGATAGTTCGATAAGCATGTAATTCCGGTGCTACTGAAATCTAAAAATGCAACTTTCTTTAACTGCGGTAAACATTTTAAATTAGGATTATTGGCACAAGTAAACGAATAAATTGAATCCGGAAAATCGGCAATACTCGTTATTTGATTGTACGAGCAATCAAAATAAACCAATGCAGGTGGCAAATAAGGAATTTCATTTAACTGTCCATTGGCTACATCCACATCTCCAATAGAATCAGGCAATGCGGGCATAGTACTCAAGAAACTACCACGGCACCAAAGGCGCTTCAAAGAAGCAGGTAACACAGGCAAAGTAACAAACGGATTAGTTCCACAAATTAGACTGATTAAAGTTGGAGGTAGTGGAGGTAACGATGAAAGATTATTCCATTCAACATCTAAATTCTCTAACACTGGCGGAAGTGCAGGAATGATTCCAATCGAATCGTGTTGTGCATCGAGAATGGTTAGATTCTTGAAATATTGAATACCCGAGAGATTGTATATTTTTTGATTACCAATGGTTAAGGTTGTAGTATTCAATAGCAACGAGCAAGTTGTATCTAATTGATTGCCTTGCAAACATGCTGAATATCCATTATTTTGTAGCCAAGTAACAAAGGCTGGATCGGGGATTACCACATATTGCGCTCTTGTTGCACTAATACCGGTAAACAAGACGAAGAGCAGTAGTAGTTTTTTCATAATTGTATTTTTAAGATTAGTAATTGTTTTCATGATTTTTTAATCACGATACAAAAGAGCGAGTAAAAAGCGTACAAAAAAAGTACATTATTACAGCTTTATCCATAACATTTATAAATCGACTAAACAAAATAACATTACAATCTGGCATTTTTGACACAAATAAAACTATATTTATCCATAGCATATTTTTTGACATAAATGGAGAATGTAAAGTTTTTTAAGCTACTGCAATCACTCAACACTTACGAGCGAAAGCGCTTCCATAAGTATCTATGCTCGCCTCTGCACAATGAAAATAAAACCTACATTGCGCTCTACGACTTACTTCTACCCTATTTAGAGGAAAGAAGAAGTAACGAACTTAATCGAACAATTATCCAAAAGAAACTATTCCCTAAAAAGCAACTTAGCAACCTTGATTTTGCTCGGTTATTCACCAATTTTTCAAGGCGAATCGAAGGATTTCTTGCATTAGAAAAATATTATGCTGACCCAGTTCGAGAATATGCCGACATTCTGGAATCTATGAACGAAAGGCATTTGGGTAAGTTTTTCCCGGATATGTTCCAGTATGTTAAACAACTTCAAGACAAAACGCCTAATCGTTCCGGTGAATTTTATTTGAATACGTTTCGCATTGAAGTTTTACACCACGATTATTTGGAAGCGCGTCAAGAACGAAGTCCCAACAAAAACTTGTTGGAAACACTTGCAGCACTTGACACCTATTACCTCATCACAAAACTTCGATTCTGTGCTGCGATGCTCCATTACCAAGCATTCCTTTCGCTAAAGGGAGAAGTAGCCTTGTTAAATGAAATTTTGAATTATTGCGCCCATCAACCACTCGAAAAAGAACCATTGCTAAAGGCTTATTATTTGATTGTGTTGTCATTGATTGAGCCGAACACGGAAATCCACTTTCAACAATTGAAAGACATTATTTTTGAGAATACATCGCATTTCAAAATGGATACTGAGCGCGATTTATTTGCCTTTGCGATTAACTATTGCATCAACAGAATTAACAGTGGGCACACCCATTATCAACGTGAAATTTTTGAATTGTATCAGCAGGCCCTACAAAAAAAGATACTGCTACCACAAGGAGAATTATCGCCTTGGGATTATAAAAACATCACCACTATTGCATTGCGGAATAAGGCTTATCCTTGGACAGAAAAATTTATCGAGGAATATAAAGTGGCATTACCAAAAGCAGAACGCATAAATGCATACACTTTCAATCGCGCTAGATATTACTTTGCTACACAGCAATACGACAAAGTGCTACAGTTACTACAGAATGTAGAGTATAGCGACATATTCTATCTACTCGATTCGAAAACAACGCTCATGAAAACATATTATGAGCTAGGAGAATATCAACCACTTTTATCTTTGAAAGAGAGCTTTCGAATTCTCTTGCGTAGGAAGAAACTTATTTCAGAACAGAACAAAACTAACTACGAAAATTTTGCTCGCTTTACCATGAAACTGTTTAGAATTGATGTAAAGGATAAAGCTGCATTTTTGCGATTAAAAACAGACATTCAAAACACGGGCAACATAGCCGATAAAAGTTGGATTCTTGAAAAACTGAATGAATTACAATAAGCTTTTTATTGTTTCGTACGCTCAAACAACCGCCCAAATTGAATAAAACTAGCCAACCCGTAGGCTTTACCCTTTTGTGTTCCGCGCTTAAAGTAATACGATTTATTGCCGATACAAGTAGCTTTACAAACGTTTTTTGAAGTGAGATATCCATCATGTACAGTTGCAATACTATACTCGCGTAATCCTCTATAAGCAAATTTTACCGCTTCGTTATAACTATTTCCATTCACTAAACCTAAATCTAATGCATGCTGTATTCCGTATGCAAACATTGCCGTACAAGAGCTTTCAATGTAATTACCGGCTTCTCCTTTTCTTACGGGTAGTTGATACCAATGTCCGGATTGTTTGTCTTGTAACTCGGGAAGATGAACTACCATTTCTTTCAAATAGCCCGAAAACACATTGTAGTGCACATTCGAAGAAGGTATAACAGATAGAGCATCTGAAAGTGTAACAAAAATCCAACCGTTGCCTCTTCCCCAAATTTCGGGACTTCTGTGCGTTTGTTTATCCGACCAATGGATCTGACTACAAAACATGCAATGCCCCCAATCGCTTTGATCCCATCCATGTACCCATAAGCCCCATTCGTTTACTTGCAACTTATCGCGATGCAACGCCATCTGTTTTGCTAACTCATCGATATATTTTTCATCGCCAGTGGCGCGATACATTTCCAACAAAAACTCTCCTATCATAAATACGGTATCATCCCAAAGCTCTGTAAACAAAGGAATGTGAGACACTGCACCTTCTTTTGTTCGAGGCGTTTTCATATAATCACTGAAAATCTTATCGCATATCTTTTTATACTTTTCGTCCTTGGTTACCCGATATAAAAAGGCCATCCCTAAACCTGACGCTACATTGTTTGGTTTCCTTCCATTGGCTACTCCTTTATTTTTATCCATTGCACGTTTGATGTAATCAAAATATATGGACTTTCGTTCATGCGGTACAGTTTGATATTCGTTGACCATCACTTTCAGCAATGCTGCATTTTGCCACGTCCATTGATATTTCTTTGCAGGCAAATAAGCTTCCCGCGCATAATTATCCATGGAATCAACCCACGTCAATGTTTGCGCATTCCCCAACAGTACAAACAACAGAAAAATAATTACCAAAAACTGTTTAAGCATATGCATTATTTTATTTCCAACACCAATCTAAACCCACTATTACTGATATGATGATCGTGTACATCAATATTTCGAGCACGACTCTGACAACGCTGCTCTTCACTTCTCCATGAACCACCACGCACCAAACGGAACATTGTTTTCTTCATTTGACACGGATTGTTGGAAGGGTTCTTTTCATAATAATTTCGCTTGTACCAATCCACACACATCTCCCAAACGTTCCCACTCATATCGTATAAGCCTAACTCGTTCGGTTGCTTCAATCCCACCGGATGGGTTACCATCCCACTGTTGGGTGCATACCAAGCAATATGTTCTAAACTATTTGCACCACAGTATTTGAAGCCCTTGGTTTCTTTGCCACCTGTTGCAGCACACTCCCATTCTGCTTCCGTTGGCAAACGATAGTGCTTTCCGGTAAACTGATTGAGCTTAGCAATAAAGACATCGATATGTTTGGGTTTAACATCGTAAACCGGACAAGTAGGGCAATCGCTGGAACTCAATGTATCACTGCCCATCACAGCACGCCACACTTGTTGTGTAACTTCGTACTTCCCAATGTAGAAATCATTTAATGTTAC
>ENA-UOYA01001691-UOYA01001691.1-activated-sludge-metagenome-genome-assembly--contig:-NODE-1691-length-22683-cov-4.623078_pt1 | contig 22683 bp, 19 predicted proteins | sample MGYA00238163_ERZ764804 | MGnify/ENA primary metagenome ERZ764804 (study PRJEB28919, sample SAMN05720223) | activated sludge metagenome | isolation source: Anaerobic digester | place: Hong Kong... | reverse complement strand
TGTCTGTGCCTCCTTCCAGCCCTTTGTGGCCGAGATTGCGATTCGCCACCCCTTCAAAAGGCGTGTAATCCTTTCGATTTCTTCCTTGTCGAGGCTGTCGGCTTTTCTCGTTCCATCCAGAGAAAGCTCGCTAAGGATCACGGGGATCAGCTTTTTATGAAGGATCCCGCTGAAAAACTGTGACAGCGTCCTGTTTTCCGGCGACTTGGCACGCTTCGCCATCATATCGGCAAAAACCTCTTCCCCGTAACCGGGGAACAGATCTAGTATTATCACGTCGCCGCGAACAAATTCTCTGCTTAAATTGAAGATGCAGATCCCCGACAGACCGTCCTCGGTAAACTGGATCTCTCCCGCTTCCCGGTCTATCACTTCGTTTCCCCTCAATAGTTCCGCCTGCCCTTTCGCTCTGACGCCCTTCAATGCTTGAAAAAACGGTTCGTCGGAAACCATCCGGACAAGGGACGGCTTCAGTCGGGTAACGGTATGTCCCAGCGCTTTGGCAAACCGGTATCCGTCTCCCGTGGAACCGTATTGGGGTCCCGCCTTTCCCCCAGTCGCCAGGATCACCGCATCCGTGAAAAAGCTGTCCTGTTCCGTAAATACACGAAATCCGGGCTCCACGCTTTCGACTGCCTTTACCTCCACATCGCAGAGGATCTCAACCCTGCGGGCCAGCAGTTCATTGACGAGCGCTTCCTGGACTGCGGAGGCCTGCTCGGAATACGGATAGACCCTGCCTTCCTCTTCCACTTTCGTGAGAAGGCCGAGTCCGGAAAAGAAACCCAGCACTTCCTCTGCATCGCTGCAGCCCGTGTTCGTCAGGTTGCATCTCCCGTTGCCTGTAGCAAGCAGCTTGCGACCCGGGATGCTGTTTTTCTCTATCAGTCTGACCGTTCCGGCGCCCTGTCCGGCAGCAGAAATCGCGGCCGTCATTCCTGACGGTCCGCCTCCGATCACCGTTATGCTTCTTTCCTGAATCCTGTCTTTACTCATAGGATTCCCCGTTTCCCCGTCTGCTTGCAATTTTGTTTCTATGTATATCTGATTATTCCAGTTTTCCTTTTCTATAATACCATTGAAAGTGTTCCCGTGTCCACTCCCTCATTCATACAAACCCTCATTCATGCAAATATCCCGGCACTGCCACACTGGCAAGCCAGCGAATCTGCCGGTAAGGGGTATCGTTGAAATGATAATATCAATTCAATTTTATTTATTAATGAAGAAGCCATTCTCAAGAAATTTTTCGAGGAATTTTCATGCTTTCAAATTTTATGATATGGGCCTTTGATAAATTGTCTCAGATGAAAATGTGCTGTTTAAGCGCAGCGAGTTCACATTTTCAGTCAAAGGCCCTGAATAAAATTTAATAAAGCATTAATTCCGCGAATTGATTTCGTAAGAATGGCTTCTTCAATTAATTATAATTTTATTGGTTATTTCATTCTATTCTGCCAGTTTCGCTTTTGCCTCCTCCACGATTTCATTGATCAGCTTTACGGTACTCTCCGGCAGAGGATGCTTCTGTTCGCCGGAAAGGATCCGGCGCGCTTTCTCCCTCGCCAGCTCGTCCATGTCCTTGCATCCCAGGGAAACCCATTCGTCGTAGGAGCCCTTGTCCAGGAGATCCGGCGTATAGAATTCACCGGAACGGATTGCGGTCCTCGTGTTCTTTTGTTTCAGAAAATGACCTCCCTGCCCTACCGATTTGATATCCTCAAAGAAATCAGTCTCAGGGGAGATACGGATCCCCTCATGGAGCCGTCTGCAGAATTTTGCGACCTCGTTGTCGATGAGGATCTGGCTTAAGGAGAGCGTCGTGCTGCATTCATACATTCCGAAGCCGACGAAGCTGTCCGGCTTTGTCATGACAAGGGGAAGGGTGGTGGCCGTCTTTTCCATCATGGTCTGACCTCCGTAACCCTTGGCGTCCGTCGCACAGCCTGAAATGGTAACCGGCAGACCGTAGTATCTTCCCATCTCGACGATGGCGGCCAACTGGATGACCGTTTCCGGCATTCCGAACTGGAACAGGCCGCTTCTCGGGCTTGCAATTCCCAAAGAAGAGGCATAGATGAACGGCACCCCGGGCTCCGTCAGTTCAAAGACGACCAGTGCGGAAAGGGTTTCCGCACTGGACAGCGCCACGTTGGAATACAGGCTTGCCGGCCCTGTCGTCGCCGCTGCAGGCATGGGCAGGCCCATGATGGGCACCTTGTATCTGCACAGCTCGATATTGGCTTCCAGCATGTCCTTGTCATGACACAGGGGGGAAACGGTGCAGTAAACAACGGAATAGACGTCCCTTCCGACGGCAAGCTTGTCGCCTCCCAGCACCGCTTTGATCAATTCCATCACGTAGGGGATTTCCTTTGCCGTTTTCATTTCATCCTGAATATGCTTGCAGGTGTTTATGAAACCCGTTGCCGTCGCCGCGATGCTTCTGGCTTCGCCGGGCACGTCCAGCGGAGATACCGGGGGCCAGTAGACGTATCCCATGTCCGATTCATCGAAGATCCTCGCCGCATCGGCGAGATCCTGGAGAACGGACGCTCTTCTCTCTCCGGTTTCCAGATCGACCATATTCATTCCGCAGCCGTCCAGATGGTAGCCGGTAAAAGCGGACGGCATCCTGAAATCATAGGCGTCGTTTCGGGCTGCAAGGGTGATCTCTCTGGGAGCGGCCTTCAGGGCTGCGTCCACCATCTGCCTCGAGATATAGGCGACCTGTTTTTCCCTGTCTATTCTCGCCCCGCCGTTTTCCAGGATATCGAGGGCTTTCTCGCTGGGGAATTTGATTCCGACTTCCTCCAGAATGCGCATCGACTCCTCATGAATCATTTTCTTCTCTTCCGGGTTCAATACCTGCGTCTGCATTTTCATACGGCAATCCTCTCTTTCTGCTGCTTCGTTTTTTTCGGTTCCAGTTTCTTTGCTGCCAGGAACAACACGACCCCGGCGGCAAAGGCGATGACCGTGCCGATTTTGATCCAGAACAGGAAGGTGTCAAAAAGGCCTTCCACTCCGTAAACCTCGTAATAATAGTCGTTTCCCCAGCTGCCTTCAAACCATGGCAGGAAGAAGGATGCAATGGTGCCCATGGCGCCCAGCCATACGAATATAATCGCCATGCGATACAGATCCCCCACCGCAAGACCGGTCTTTTTGTTGACCGGAAATTCTTCCGCGCTCTTTTTGGCTAGGCCGCCGTATTTGCGTTTCCAGATATAATAGAAGACCGGCCCCGAGACGATTCCGACCATGCCGCCGATGAAATAGTCGGTTCCGTTGATGAAAAAGCCCAGAAATGCGATCAGGATCGGCATGATGCAGACCAGGCATAAGAATCCGTAACCGCCGGGAATCTTAAAGGGCCTTTCTGAGTCGGGAATCTTCTTTCTCAGGATGATTGCCGATATGTAAATCAGCACGTATGCGGATACGAACAGAAATACATCGATTACGACGACGACCGTAAATGCGAAGTTGCATAAAATCAGATTCACGATGGCCACGCTTAAAACGGAAATGTAGGGAATGCCGTGTTTCTTATCCACCTTTACCATGACAGGCGGCGCCAGATGGTCCTCTGCCAGGCAGAAGAAGCCCCTGGAGCCGGATGCAATGTAGGTATTATAGACCGATATGTTGGAAATCACTGCGATGACCACCATGAACATGGCAAATCCGGGATGCAGGAACTGGGATAGCACTGTGATATATCCGACGGAATCAATGCCTACGGTGCTCCAGCTGTCCCACTGTCCTATGGATGCAACCCCCGCCAAGGTGGGAAGGATATAAGTTGCCATGATCAGCGGCACCGAGATCAAGGTGGCTTTCGGAATCACCTGAGGATTTTCCACCTCTCCGGCAACGGTGGACATGGACTCATACCCTGAGTACATCCACATGCCGATGGCGATCCCCGTACCGATGTAATAAATCCAGTCGCTGAAACCCAGGCCGGCAAAGCCCATAATTTCTCCGTGGGCTGTAATGGGAATAAACGGATTCTGGTTCCAGTTCAGGAAGCCGACGATAGCAACCAAGGCAAAAGCGACCATTACCAGGATGGAAAATATGGTGCTTGCAACGCCGATGTCGCCCAGCCCTCTCAGGTTGATATAAGTAAAGATAAAAATTATCAGCGCTTTGATCAGGAATAACCCGACGGGGCCCACATCCCATACCATGGAAATATAGCCTGCGGCCAGGATCACGTACAGCGTATTATCAATATAGACAGATACGGTCCTCCACCAGCCGGCTTGAAAGCCCCAGAATTCGCCCAGCGCCTCCTGGACCCACTTATAGTATCCACCCTCCTGAGGCCGGGCAGAACCCAGCTCACAGGCGACAAGCCCAAGGGGTATTCCCCATACGAAAGGCAGAACCATCAGCATAATCAGGGTCAGACCGGGACCGGTCCAGGCTACCATTTCCTCTATGCCGAACGCACCGCCCGAGCACAAACAATAAATCATAAATACGATCGTGGCTACGCTTAATTTCCTCTTTTTCAATCCTAGCTGATCGGTATCCACAACCGCTCTGCTTTTGTTAACATCCACATCCATACGATCATACCCTTTCCATTCTTATATTTGGGATAACTTCTATGGTCGTGCTTGTTATGCAAGCGCTAAAATGCCGTTTTTCGGTCATGCCAGCCCGGCAAGATCTCTGTCTGCCATTTTGCAGATTTCTTCGATTTTCATTTGCACCGATTGGGGCAGTTCGTCCTCAACCGGCCCTTTCAGGATCGCCTTTGCAACTTCCGTCGCGTGTCTTCGCATATCCTCCATTTCGGTGGCGGTATGCCGGAAGCTGTCCGGAAAAACCTTTGAGACGTAGATTTCGCTGCTGTCCCGGAACATTCTCCTTGTCGATTTGCTGCCCAGGAAGCCTCCTCCCGGTCCCTGTTTGATGATTTCTTCGATCAGATCCGTCTCCTCATCGACCCGGATACCCCGTGCGATCCTCACATTTCTGCAGCAGAATTCGTTCTGCATCACCATACCCGCAAGGTCGGTTGTCATACCGTCGTCCATGGTTCCGATTCCGTCGATCAGTTCCGGTTCGATCATGTACTGAGGTACAGTCTCGGGGGAACCGCCGCCGCTCAGTACGGAAGGCAGTCCATAGTATTTTGCCATCTCACGGGAAGCCATGCTGATCAGCACGCTCTCTTCCTTATCCACATAATCGCCGGTCCTCGGATCAGCCGTGCCGGAGCAGGAACCGTACATCAGCGGCAATCCCGGCTTGATCAGCTGGTAGATGACCAGACCGGACAAGACCTCCGCGTTGATCAGGCAGACGGTGGAAAACACGCTGGCAGGGGAAGTCAGTCCGACGATGGGACATGGATAGATATTGACCGGCACATCGTATTCGGCCAGCTCCAGATACGCGTCCAGCATGCTGTCGTCATGGGTCAGCGGGGAGATCGGACAATAGAGCACCGATGCGATTTTTCGTCTTTTCACCTCCTCTTCGCTTCCAAGGACGGCTTTCAGGATCTCCACCGCATATCTTGATTCTCCCTTATGTCTCAGTTCAAATTGGATATGCTTGGAGGTTCCCTGAAGGATTGCGGCAAATTCATGCAGACAATGGGTCTCAGGCGGCATGTCAAGCGCCGAGCAGCCGGACCATGCCACCGCGCCCATATCCATCTGCTGGAAGACTCTTCCTGTGTTGAAGACGTCCTCCTTGGTCGACGGGCGCCGTTCTCCCGTTTCCAGATCGATGATATTGGTTGTGATACCGTCCAGGATATGGCCAACCCTTTTTGCCGGCATGGGAAAATCGAATTTCGGATTCCTGGCGCCGAGCACATAGCTTTTCGGCGCTGTTTCAAGGCATTGAACGATCAGTCTCTCCGGAATCTTCGCGATCTGCGTGTCAAAGCTCACGTCCGCTCCGTGGTCGGCCAGAGCCTTGAGCGCTCTCTCGCTTTTTATGCACACACCGACGTTTTCCAAAATCTCCAGCGTTCTCCTATGTACCAGTTCCCTTTCTTCCTGTGACAGCGCTTGTGTCGATAATTTCATTCGCTCATCCCCCTTCAGGAAAGCAGCCGGTCCACCAGGGCTACGGCGCTGATCGCGTCGTCGGAATAGCCGTCGGCGCCGATTTTATCCGCCCATTCATGGGTTACAGGGGCGCCTCCGACGATGACCTTGACGCTGTTCCGTTTCCCGGAAGCCTTCAACATATCGATGATGTTCTTCTGCTCGATCATCGTCGTCGTCAGGAGTGCGGACAGACCAACCACGTCCGGCTTGATTTCGTCGATCGCCGAAAGGACCTCCTCGTTCGGAACGTCCACTCCCAGGTCATGAACCTCATAGCCGACCGCCGTCAGCATGGCGCCGACGATGATTTTACCGATATCGTGCACATCTCCCTGAACCGTCGTCATGATGATCTTGCCTTTGGAAGTAAATCCGCCGGCCGGTTTTTTCAACTCCTCGTCCAATACTTCAAGAGCCGCTTTCATCGCATCGGCGGAACAGACCAGATCCGGCAGAAAGTATTCCCCGTCTGCGAAAAGCTGGCCGGCCTCCTGGATCCCTTTCAGAAATCCTTCGTCCATGACGATTTTCAAATCCAATTTGTCTGCAAGCGCCTGTTTCGCCAGAGCGACTGCATCCTCCTCCTCGCCGTCCAGAACGGCTGCTCTCATCTTATCCAACAATTCCTTCATAACCATGTCCTTTCTTCCTTCCATTACTTGTTCCGTCTTATCCCGATTTCTTCCTCCGCCTCTTCAATGATCGAGCGGATTTCCTTTGCGGCAGCTTCCGGCAGAGGCATCGGTTTATGGGTTTCCAGGATCCGAAGCGCTTCCTCTTCCGCCCGCTTTGCCATATCCTTCTTTCCTGCTTTTACCCAGTGGTCATACATTGTCCTGTCGATCAGCTTCGTCTGGGATGATTCCTTTCGCATGTACTGTATCGTGTGCCTTTGCCCCAGATAGGTCCCGCCGGGTCCTACCGACGTGATCACATCCAAGGCCAAGGTCGACTGGTTCACTGCAATTCCCTGCATGATCCTTCTGATCATCCTGACGATTTCCGCATCGACGAGCAGTTGACCGTAACTCATGGTCATTCCCATCTCCAGCATTCCCATTCCGTAGATCATATTGCTGCCCGTAAGAGCCGGGAGCATCGCCGTCATGGTTTTCTCGTGACCGATCTGTGCGTCGATGAGCTTGCTGTCCCCCTACGTTCCTCCGACGTCGGTCGGAATCCCGTAATAATGTCCCATCTGGCCGATGGCGGCCCCGAACATTGCATGCTCCGGCGCGCCGACCGGGGACGTCGTCAGCTTCAGATCCATAATGCTTGTCGAGCTTCCGTACATCATCGGCGTACCCTTGCGGACCAGCTGCCCGAGAATGATTCCTGACAGAATTTCGCAGTTCGTGGTCAGGATCGTCCCTGCAAGCGTCACCGGCGTCGTTCCGCCGCATAGTCCCATCGACAGCACATCCATGGGAATGCCCGCCTTGGCGGCCTCGATGATCTGTTCCGTAGCGGCTTCATGCAGTTCCAGGGGGCTGTTGGGACAGGCGCCCAATGAAACGATGGGCTTTTCCCGGAGCGCGTCCATTCCACCCGCCACAGCCGCGGCCATCCGGATAAACCGCCGGGTATTCGCGCCGCCGTCGGTGTCATGGCCGAAATGCTTTGACGTATTGTGGAAAATGGCTTCCGCCTCATGGAGCTCCTTGATCTCTTCGGGCACATCCGTTGCCGCAACCGGTATGGTGATGCAATCCACCTCGTCCACCGCGTCGATGAACCTTGCAATATTGCATAAGTCCTCTTTTGTCGTGCTTCGTCTTTCCCCGGTGTAAGGGTCAAGGATGTAGACGCCCGTACCGAAATTGGTAAAGGTGACCCGTTTTCCGCCGATCACGATATTCTTTTCGGGGTCTCTCGCATATAAGGTATATTCTGCGGGAGCCGACTCGATGCAGTCGTTGACCAGATTTGGCGGAAACCGCACCATATTGGTCTCCTTGTCCACATGGCATCCCGCCGAGCTGTAGATCTCGTGGGCCTGTTCCCCGAACACCCGCACCCCGAATTCCTCCATAAGCTTGAGAGTCGCTTCATGGATCGCATCCAGATCCTGTTTTTCCAGGATGGAATATCCGAGGGTGCATTCCTGATATGGTTGTTTCATCATATTAACCCGGCCTTCCTTTTAAAATTCTCGACGGAATTGATCGTGATTCCCAGTTTCCCGGCGATCCTGATCTTGGCCGCCATACCGACGACGTCTCCCACATTGGGTTCCTGTACTCCAAGGCCCAGTTCCTGTCTGAGCTCCGTCATAACCGACGGATCGCTCAATTCCGAAACCGTTACGCCCAGCTTTTTGGCTACGTACTCCTTCGCTTCACGGATCTTCATTCCGTACAGGAGCTGCATTCTGAGAACCAGATCTCCGGCTGTCTTCATGCCGCCCATGCAAGCGGAAACCGTGTGCGTGATTTCCGTACCCATCGCGTCGCCTTCCCCTATCTACAATCCGTCTATATTGCAGATTTCGATCAGCGCCTTATCCGCTCTGGATACCACGTCGTGGGGTATGGTTTCACACATGGGTATGCCTCCGACCCCCATTCCGACATTCGCATGAACCGCGATTTTGCCCGCCTCCTTTACGCATTCCTTCATAAAGGTGCAGACTCTTGCGATATTCCACGGAAAGGATTTGCTCGTATTGGTGTTGACCACCGCTCCGAAGATCGTGGCGCCGGCCTTTTCCGCAAGCTTTACCTGCCTGTGGGGATACAGTCCGGCGAGACGGGTATCGTCATATTTCAGTCTCCCGTGCATACCGAGTACGAACTCTCCTGCCATGCCGATCTCAACGCCCATGGTGGGAAACCGTCTTCGGATCTCCTCGCAGGCTTTCAACGCAGCAAGAAAATCCGCGTCGCCGGCGGCGCCGCAGGTATCAAGATTGATCCCGTCCACTCCGGCTTCGAACATCTGCTCCGCGACATAGACCATATCATGGACCGCAAGCTCGACTGCCTGCTCCTGGGCCTCCAGCGCCTCCTTGATCTTTCCTTGGGGAAGAAGCTCCGCCCAATTGTCGACGGGGCCGTCAGGCTTTGTATAAAAGCCGAGATTGGGCATTCCGCCGTACAGAACCGGAATCACGCTCATATCCAGCGCTCTTTCTATGGATGCCGCCTCATAATGGACGATGGATTTTACCGCTTTAAAATTGTAATCGGTAAAACCGTAATCGGTGGAGTCGAGCCCGAATGCGCGTTCCAGCATTTGGACCTGAACCACCCTGTCGATGGGCACGCCGCTTTCGCAACCGACGGTATCGGCGCCCTGATCCGTTGAGGATACCACTTCTTCACCGCGATTGACGCCGACGATGACTCCTTCCATGGTGACGATCCGGTAAAGATGCTCCATTTCCTCCTCTGTCAGCGGAGGGATTTTCCCTCTGTCCGCCGCGTCAGCCACGCCGTCCCTGATATCCGACCTGATTTCCTCTTCCGATAGACGAACACCGAAACCGTCGCCCATTCTGGTAAAGTATTTCGTCATGAAATCCCTCCTTTTGCCTGCAGATTTGTATTTCTACCGTTATTGTACTATAAATCCGCCTGCTGTTAATTTCCATTTTAGCTGTGTGCTTATTCCTTATTTGCTGTATTGCGAAACAAAGCACATTCCATTTCCTTGCAATGAACGGCGCTTTTTTGATATAATACGGGCAGGCGGTGATGTGCTTACCTCCGCATGCGGGAAAGGAGATCGAAAATGCTGGAAAAAACAATTCACTTCAAGAATGGACTGCCGGTGGACGCCTTCCTTTCGGCCGTCGAGAGCATCCCACTGCATGTCAACCAGGCCATCGAGTTCATCATGGTGCTGGAAGGGACCCTTGAAATCAGAGAAGCATATCAGTCCCAGATCCTTAACGACGGAGATGTTTATATCTTCAATCCCCCCGATCTTCACGGCATTATCGGTTTGAGCGAAACGAACTGCGTCCTGACCCTGTATTTTGATCTGGATTACCTTACGAAATTCTATCCGGCCATCAAGCATATTTCGTTCTTATGCGACTGCGACAACCAGAAAGGCAGCAGCGTCGATCTGCTGCGCCGCATGCTGTCTGAAATTTACTTCCGATTCAGCGCAAACGAGTATGAGAGCACAGACCTGCTCGACGACGATCTGGGCGGTCTGGTTTCACTGCTGCTTGACAGTTTCCTGCTGTTCCGCTGGCTGCCCGACGGAAGTGATCATTTCTTCTACGGGTGCCCGCAGGAATTCCATATCAATGCGCTGCATGCGGAAAGGATCCACAGTATCCAGGACTATATCTACAACCATTACGCGGAGAATATCACGCTCAGCAGTCTCGCAAAGCATGAATATCTGAGCACTTATTATCTGTCTCATTTTATCAAACAGGCTACGGGTTTGAGCTTTCAGCAGTGGCTTTCCGCCGTGCGATCCGAATTCGCGGAAAAAATGCTGGTCAGTACGGACAGGACCATCTCTGAAATCGCTCTCGATGTGGGGTTTGCCAGTACGAAATATCTGATCTCCCACTTTAAGAAATGGTATGGCTGTACTCCCTCCCGATATCGGGAAATGACCGCCTCCATGCACAGCCACCTGCCCCACAGGTATTACGCCTGCGACAGAATCAAAGCAGAAAAGCTTCTTGGCCGGTACCGTTATGAAAGCGCTCACCCCGGAAACGACGTTCCAAAAGGGGCTCATATTTCCAAACCCCTTGAAAAGACGCAGCTTCCCCAAAAATCGGATGCGGCAAAGCTTCAGCATTATATGAACCTGCTGCTGCTGTCCGGCGAGATCTATCTTTCCATGACGGGCGCGGAAGCAGAACGTCCAGCCTACGACGGTTCGGCGGAGGCGATGCTGAAGGAGCTGGGTAAGTTCCCTCCGGAAATATTTAGCAGCTATGAGGCCTTTCTTGCGGAAGTGATGCGGTATTTGAAAATGCCGCCGCAGAAAAAAGCCTGCGCGCCTGTATCACCTGCCGCATCATTGAATAAATGATTTAAGGAGTTAGAAATTGTTTCGATTATTTAAAAATATATTACGTTTCGCTGCGGTCATTATTTTTATCGGAGCGGCACTGATCTGTTATGCGAGATTTATCGAGCCGAATATGCTGCAGGTCAGGGATGTGGCCATACAATCACCGAGAATCGCAGCGGAAGCAGAGGATTTTAAAATAGCAGTGTTCGGCGATACCCATTTCGGCGACTATTATACGACGAAGGATTTCGATCAGCTTCTCGAAGAAATAAAAAAAATAGAGCCGGATATGGTGTTCTTTACCGGCGATCTCATCGATCATTATAATCTTTATACCGGAGATGTGGGTGTCATATCCGATAAGCTGTCGCAGATCGACGCGCCTTATGGCAAGTATACGGTATTCGGAAATCACGATTACGGAGGGGGAGCGGAAAATGAGTATCCGTCCATAATGGAAGCCGGTGGTTTTACCGTGCTGAAAAATCAGTATTACGCCATTCAAGAGCTCGGGATTGCCGTCATCGGAATCGACGACATGATTATCGGCTACGGGGATCCCTCCGTTGCCAGCTGGGGAAGACCGGATTATTTCAACATAATCATCGCCCATGAACCAGATCTCGCGGATCAGATCCTGGATTACAACGCAGACCTGATGATCGCCGGTCATACGCACGGAAGACAGATCAATTTGAAATTCTTTGACGACTATATCCTTCCGCCCTATGGAAAGAACTATATCAGCGGACTGCACGGATTTGACAACGAAAGGAAAACTCAGCTCTATGTCAATTCCGGCGTCGGAATGACCAAACTCCCGTACCGGTTTTTGTCACCGCCCGAACTGACCTGCATCACCCTAAAGAATACTAAACAGAAATGAGTCAACTTGTTACGGGTTGACTTATTCTTTTTATCGGAGAATTCAAAATAGTATGGCTTCCCGTAAAGTCTTGACAACCCCGGCTTATCAATGATAATCTTATTTAGTCGTTTGCAATAATTTTTTTTTAACAATTCTGCATCTTCCGGAGGTACATATTGAGATGAATTGGTTTGTGCCGGATCATCTTTTCTATGGTTCGATCATGATATATCTGGCGGCTGCAATTGCAGCCGTTATTTTTTACAGGCGCCATCAGCTCTGTACGCTGTTCGCCCAGGCGGGCTGCGTCCTTGCCGCGATCCTCGGTGCTGTATTTTCATTGGGAATACTGTTTTCGGAAAGCGAAGCACTCCTGCTTGAACCATTCCGTTCTGCGATCCCCTTCCTGTCGGTCGTGATTGCAATAGACGCTCTTTCCGCATTCTTTATGCTTGTTTTATCTGTTCTCGTATGCTGTGTATCAGTCTATTCCATCGGCTATGTTTCCCATTATCACGGCAAAAGAAATGTGGGCGCTTTTCATGTTTTATACATCGCCTTTATCTTATCCATGATTTTTGTGTTTACCGCAGGAAACGCCGTGTTTTTCTTTATGGCATGGGAGCTCATGGCCGTGATTTCCTATTTCCTTGTTGTGTTTGAATCGGAGCAGGAAGGAAACGAAAGGGCCGGATTGATCTATATCGTCATGACGCACATCGGCGCCGCATTTTTGATGATCGCATTCATGATCATGTTTTCCTATACGGGCTCTTTTGACATTTTCGGCAACTCGGACACGATACCTGCCGCCGCCAAAAATCTTATGTTTGTATTCTTCCTGATCGGCTTTGGAGTAAAAGCGGGTGTGGTTCCCGTTCATATATGGCTGCCTTATGCCCATCCGGCGGCGCCAAGCAACGTATCTGCTCTGATGTCGGGGATCATGATCAAAACGGCGATCTACGGTCTGGTCCGTTTCGTTCTCTGTTATTTGGACATCCAGCATTCCTGGTGGGGCGTCGCAATCCTGTGCATCGGGATTATTTCAGCAGTTCTGGGAGTCGCTTACGCTTTGATGGAGCATAACATCAAGAGGCTTTTAGCCTTCCACAGCGTGGAGAACATCGGGATCATCCTGATCGGGCTTGGGATATCCTTCGTCGCTTTTTCCGGTGGCAGGGAACTCCTGGGCGGGGTTGCCCTGGCAGCCTCCCTTTTCCATACCTTCAACCATACCCTCTTTAAAGGCGGACTTTTCCTCGGCGCCGGCTCGATTCAATATGCGGCGCATACAAAGGATATCGAAAAGCTCGGCGGACTGATCAAAAGGATGCCTGTCACGTCGGTGCTGGTGCTGTGTTTTTCTCTTGCCATCTCGGCAATCGTACCGTTTAACGGCTTTGTAAGCGAATGGCTGACTTACCAGTCGCTTTTCTCGATCATCGTACCCGGACAGACGGGGCTGAATATCCTGTCGGTCCTTTCCATTGCCGCCCTTGCCATGTCAGGCGCGTTGGCTGCGGCATGCTTTGTGAAGCTGTTCGGCATATCATTTTTAGGAAAGGCGCGGAGCGAAGCCGCATTGCATGCACCCGAGGTGCCTGCTCCGATGAATGCCGGAATGGGCGTCCTTGCGGCACTTTGCCTGGCGATCGGCCTTTTCCCGATGCTTTTCCTTCAAGTGATCGACAAGGTCGTTTCCGATGTTTCCGGCACTTCTGTGACGGGGGAACTTCAAGGCGGTTTTCTGATCGCTTCTTATCCGGTCACCGCTTACGGAAATTCGATCACTCCTGTCGTGATCCTGGTTGCCTCGGCGGTTATCATATTGGCTGCCGCAGCCGTCATCCGGCTCGTCGGCGGGAAGGCAGCCGAAAGAAAGTATGGAACCTGGGACTGCGGTTTCGAAGAACTGACTCCGAGAATGCAGTACTCCGCCACGGGATTTACAAAGCCGCTTCGGATCGTCTTGAGGATCCTGTACCGGCCGGGGAGATCCCTCGAGGTCGAAGAAGGAGATTCTGCCTACTTTCCGGTTTCAAGAAAATACAATGTGTGGACCGAACCGGTTTTTGAAAAGTACGTATACGATCCTTTGCTGAATGCTGTAAAAAAGTTTTCGCTCAGGATCAAATTGTCCGTCCAGACCGGCAGCACCCACGCTTATCTGGTTTATATCTTTATCGCCGTTCTGGCATTGATGCTGTATAACAGGCTTGCATAGGAGGTGGCGAGATGATCAGTGTTGCATATTTCATCGTTCAAACGGTCGTTATTCTATTAGCCGCTCCTCTTGTGAACGGCATCATAAAAAAGATCAAAGCCCTGTCGCAAAAGCGAAAGGGGGCACCGGTCACGCAGCTGTATTTTGATCTTTTCAAGCTGTTCAAAAAAGGCATGGTGGTTTCCGATACGGCATCGTGGATCTTCAGGGCTGCGCCTTATGTCGTCTTTGCAACGTCTCTCGCCGCCGCTCTGCTGGTTCCTGTAACAACGATGATTCCGTCCCAGTGGCATGCGGGCGATCTGATTTTAATGGTATACCTGCTGGCTCTTGGCAGATTCTTTATGATGCTGGCCGGCCTCGATACCGCAAGCGCCTTCGGAGGCATGGGCTCAAGCCGTGAAGCCATGATTTCATCGCTGATAGAGCCCTCGATCCTGGTTTCGCTGATCACCGTGGGACTCATCGCTAAATCGACCGATCTGTACCGGATCATGGAGCATATGAAGGGCGTCGACGCGCCTTTGATCCATCCCGTTTATCTGACGGCCTTCCTCGCACTGCTGATCATTATCATCGCTGAAACCGCAAGAATCCCGGTGGATGATCCTTCAACCCATCTCGAACTGACGATGGTGCACGAAGCAATGCTTTTGGAATACTCGGGAAGAAGCCTGGCCCTCATGGAACTCGGCGCGTCAATCAAGCAACTGGTGTTTATCACCCTGGCGGTCAATATTTTTATCCCCAATGACCAGTTCATCCTGATTACAGGTGCGGCCGCAGTTTTCCTGTCGCTGGTGATCTATCTGATCAAAGTGATCCTGATCGCCGCAGTGATCGCCGTTGCGGAGATCTGCACCGTCAAGCTGAGGCTTTTCAGCGTCCCGAATCTCGCCGCTTTATCGTTCATTTTATCGTTTGTCGGGTTCATGCAGTATTTTGTGCTGGGGAGGTAGCTATGGAACATTATTTTGACGTATTGTCGGTATTGATTCTATTATCGTCGTTCGTCCTTGTTTCGAATAAACGAATTCACGCATACATCAAAACCTTCCGGCTGCAGTCCGCCCTGATTGCCTTGACGGCCGGAGTCATGGGCTTTGAAGATGTGGTCAACGATGGAAACTATGATGTTTTGGTTGTCTGTGCGATCATTATCGCACTCAAAGTGATCCTGATCCCAAGGCTGCTTCACAGGACTTACGGAAATATCGAATACCGGGTCGAAAAAGATTTTTTCTTTAATATCCCGATTTTAGTGATCATCTGCTGCGGACTCGTCGTATTCTCTTACTTTTCCGTTTCGAATATCGGCGCCCTGAGCGGCCTTCATATCAATCTCCAGGTCGTGAATTCGTTTTCTGTGGTCCTGATCGGCTTTTTCTTCATGATCAGCAGAAAAAAAGCCCTCGGCCAGATCATCGGCTATCTTGTCATTGAAAACGGTATTTTTGTCACCGCTATGTTTTCAACGCAGGGGATGCCTTTCATCGTCGACGTCGGCATCTTCATCGATCTGATCACAGCCGTTCTGATCATGGGGATCATGGTGATCCGGATCAACGATCAATTTGAATCGATCGACGTCAATAAGCTAAAAAATTTGAAAGGATAGATAGGATAAAATGGGATTGATTTTGTGGATCACACCGGGCATAGCAGTACTGCTGTCCAGGATCGTCAACAACACGAAGGGCCTGCATGCCATAAGCGTCTGCGCCTCCTTTGTGCTGCTGCTCACTGCCGGTTTTGCCACGAATAGAGTTATTTTGTATGATACGCTTGCCTATAAGCTCTTTGGCGAAGCATTCTTCATCGATGCGCTCAGTATCATCGTCCTGGATATCATCATACTGATCGGTTTTTTGGTCGCCGTTTATTCGGTCGGATATCTGAATGAGGAATGCAGACATGAGAAGATCAGTCAGAAAAAAATCAAATTCTATTATTCGATGATGTATGTTTTCATGCTTTCCATGATATTTGCAGTGACGGTAAAAAATATTGGAATCATGTGGGTAGCCATTGAAGCGACGACATTGGCTTCCGCTTTCCTCGTCGGATTCAGCAATGACAAGCGCGCGCTGGAGGCTGCATGGAAATATGTGATCATTTGCTCCGTCGGAATCGCAACAGCGCTTGTAGGCATCATTTTTCTTCATCTTGCTTCCATCGACGTCGTCAGCAGTTCGAATGCGCTCCAATGGGATCTGCTGTTTGACCGTGCTGAAAATTTAAACAGCCCGGTGCTCCGGCTCTCATTCATTTTTATCCTGATCGGCTTTGGTACGAAAGCAGGGCTTGCTCCGATGCACACCTGGCTTCCGGACGCTCACAGTCAGGCGCCCTCTCCGATCAGCGCACTGTTATCAGGAGTGCTGTTGAACAGCGCAATGTATGCCGTCTTACGGATTCTGGCAATCGTAAACAGAAATCTCGGCGACAGCAGCTTTACGGGACGTCTCATGATCGCTTTCGGCCTGTTGTCCATCTGCGCAGCGGCTGTTTTCATCCTGACACAGAGAGATTATAAAAGACTGCTCGCTTATTCCAGTATCGAACATATGGGGATCATCGCGCTTGCCTTTGGATTATTTACGCCCCTTTCGATCTTCGCAGGATTATTTCACATGATCAATCACTCGTTTACCAAATCGATGCTTTTTTTGGCATCGGGGAATCTTCTCCAAAAGTACGGCACACGGGAAATCTCCGGGATCAGAGGCCTGCTGAAAACACTTCCGGTTTCCGGCACGGCTTTTCTGCTTGGATTATTTGCAATTTCAGGTACTCCGCCGTTCAGCATCTTTGCCAGTGAGGTCAACGTGTTTTTATCGTTATTCTACGAAAAGCATTATGTTCTCGGAGGAGTCTTCATCCTTCTGCTTGCTTTTATATTCGGCGGCATCGCCGTCACGCTTTTCAGGATATTCTACGGGGAGCCGGCGAGAGGCGCCGCAATCGGATGCGGGGAAATCAACCGGCCGGGAGCCGCGGTTCTGGCCGCGCTTCTTGTCATCATTCTGGCGACAGGCTTATGGATGCCCGACTTATTGAAGGGGCTTATCACATCCGCGCAAATGATTATGATCGGGGGACTGAGCATATGACGTTACATGATTTGCATTCAAAAATCCGGGCAGAATTTCCGGAAGAATTATCCGGCGGCAGGATCATAAACGGCAACGAATTGTATCTGGAGGCCGACCCGAACCATATCGTGAAGCTCAGCCTGTATTTATACGAACAATTAGACTGCAATCTTGTCTCATTATTTGCCGCGGACGAAAGAGTACTTTCAGGCAATTATATCATCTATTATGCGTTTGCCGAGAGAAAATCCGGCTTCCTTATCATCCTGAAGACCGCTGCTGACCCAAACCAGGGCGCTTTTCTGTCGATCAGCAAAAGCATCCATGCGGCCGCGCGTTATGAACAGGAGATCCATGATCTGTTCGGATTGGTGCCGGTCGGCCATCCGGGGCTGAAGCGGCTTGTCTTCCATGGCAACTGGCCGGAAAACCATTTTCCGCTGCGCAAGGATTTCCCCTTATCGCACCGGCCGGAGACTGCCGGCTTCGGTTCCGAATTTACGAGGATCAAGGGGGAAGGAGTTTTTGAGATCCCTGTCGGCCCTGTCCACGCAGGCATTATTGAACCCGGCCATTTCAGGTTCAGCGTAGCCGGCGAACCTATTTTCAATCTCGAGGCACAGCTTTACTATGTCCATAAGGGAATTGAAAAGCTGTGTGAAGGAAAAAGCGTGGAAAAATGCTTTTATATTTCCGAACGCATTTCCGGGGACGAAACCTTTACCAATTCTCTTGCCTATTGTCAGGCAATCGAAAAAATCGCCGGCATCAGGGTCCCGGAACGGGCGGAATATGCCAGGGTCTTATTTGCCGAGCTGGAACGTCTGACGAGTCATTTGGGTGATCTTGCGGGTATTTGTCTTGACGTCGCCTATGGTTTCGCCGCGTTCCAGTTCAGAATGATGCGGGGCTGGGCTTACAGAATGGCGGATGAGCTCTGCGGCATGCGTTTCCTTCGCAGCGTCAATCAGCCCGGCGGGGTCAGAAAGGATTTTGTATCCGGAAAAGAAAAAAGCCTTCTCGCCCAACTGGAAGCCTTGAAAAAGGAATTGGAGGATACCGTCGACATCATCATGCATAACAGCATGTTTCATGACCGGGTAGAAAACACCGGCATTCTGGAAACGAGAATTGCCGTTGATTTGAATGCGGTAGGTCCCGCAGCGCGTGCCTCCGGGATTCCCCACGACGTGCGGAAGCAATTTCCTTATGCGGCCTACCGGTCGCTGGAATTCAGGGTGCCCGTATATCACGACGGAGACGTCAACAGCCGTATGAAGGTGAAAATAAAGGAGGCCTTTGAATCCATCAGCCTGATGCGTCAGGCGATTGAAAGTATGCCCGGAGGGAACCATTTTGAGCCGCTCGGACCGCTGGATCCGCACAGTCACGCTTTCGGCGTCACGGAGGCGCCCAGAGGGGAAAACGTGCACTGGGTCATGACGGATGAGGCCGGCAATATTTTCAGATATAAAATACGCACTCCTTCCTTCTGCAACTGGCCTGCGCTCTGCCACGCGGTCACGGGAAATATCGTGCCTGATTTTCCGTTAATCAACAAAAGCTTTAACCTGTCCTATGCAGGGAATGATCTATAAAAATTCTACTGATGCGTGATATGAGGAATCGTCATGTTTAAAATGCTAAGAAAAATAATACAGCACCAGAGAGTAACACAGGATTATCCGAAGCATCCGGTGGATTCGAGCCTTTTCATCGGCAAACCGTCCATCGACAGCGCGAAATGCACCCGATGCGGCGAATGCGTCCGGAGATGTCCGTCTGCGGCGATCTCGGCGGATCCGGAGTCGGGAATGCCATCCGTCGACAGCCGCGCCTGTGTCTTCTGTGCCCTGTGCGAAGAAGTCTGCCCCGCCGGCGCCGTTTTGATGACTGCGGAATTTGAGCTTGCGGAGCTGGGAGAACTGGTTGAGAAGAAAATTCATAAGATTTTCGGCAGAAGCCTGCAGATCAGAGAGGTCGACGCCGGCTCCTGCAACGGCTGTGATTACGAGATCAATGCGCTGAACAATCCGTTCAACGATATCGAGCGGTTCGGAATCCACTTTGTCGCCTCCCCCCGGCATGCGGATATGCTGCTGGTGACGGGCTGCGCTTCAAGAAATATGAAGCAGGCGCTTCTGAAAACCTATGAAGCCACGCCGGAGCCCAGGCTGGTGGTGGCGGTCGGCGCCTGTGCCTGCAGCGGCGGTATTTTCAAGGACACCTACGCAGTCGAAAAGGGAATCGACAGCGTTGTTCCCGTCCATGTCTACGTCCCGGGCTGTCCGCCGCGTCCCCAGGCGATCCTGTACGGGATCCTGAAGGCGATCGACAAACTGTGACGAAACCGACAATAAAAAGCTGCCTTACGTTATAAGGCAGCTCTTGCTTATTCCAGCTCTTCACAGTTTGTGATTCTTTCTTCCCCGTCTTTCTTTTCCCTGTGCTTCAGCTTATGCTTGTGTTTTTTATTTTTTTTACCTTCCAGATAATCGACCTCCAATACGCTTAAAAGGAAGATGAAGATCGGTACGCCGATCAGCAGTCCCCAGACGCCCAAATAGTGTTCTCCCACGAGGAGAATAATGAAGATAAAGCAGACCGGCAGCTCCGTCTGGTGCGACATCAGCTTCGGATTCAGGATATAGGCTTCCAGCGCATGGATCAGGAGGATCATCAGGATCACGGCGGCCACCTTGAGGATGCCGCCGATATTGAATGCGATGATGCTCAACGGCACCAGCGAGATGGCGACGCCCGCCACCGGAATCAGTCCGAGCAGAAAGATCATTACGCCGAGGCTGGGAATCTGCGGAAAGCCCAGGATCGTCAGCAAGATCATGGAGACAACGGAATTGATGGTCGCAATGGTGATCTGCACCTTCATCACCTTGCCGAAGGTCTTGCAGAAATTCCCGCCGAACGTGAGCCAGTAATCATAAATGAAGGAAATCCGGCTTCCGGCCAGACGTTCGCCAAACTTCTTGATTTTTTTCTTCTCCAGAAGCAATAGGTAGCTTAAAATCAGGGACAGGAATAGATGCAAGCCGAAGCCTCCCACTGCGGTCACTCCTGCGGCAAGCATGACGCCGGCTTCCGTAATATATTTATTGAAATCGATATGACTCAGCATATCCGCAAGCCGCGGGTCGATGGCCGCTTTCACCTCATCGACGTTGAAATTCATGAACAGCCTCGCCAGGTCGGTGAAATACTCTGCCAGCTTCGGTAAAAACTCCATACTTAAGAAGACGAGAAGGATAATAAATGCCGTATATAATACGGTCAGGACGAGACCGTCCGGCAGCTGATACATGGAAAAATTCCTGCGTTTCCTCTGGATTAATTCCACCAGATGGTAGAAAACGAAGGTTATGATAAAGGTCAGCAGAACGATGTTAAGCATGTACCAGATCGTAATGAACATCAGCGTCATCACGATCCAGGAAATGATCCGCTCCTTTAATAAGTCGTTATTCGGTTTTGGAGTATTGTTGTCAGACATATCTTCACCCTGCGACAAAATCCTGACAGTTTTGCCAGTTTGTCTTTATAGTATCACACGGCTTCCTGTATTTCAACAGGCTGGATGGATCAGGTGTCATTGTGCCGTAAATCGCTTCCGTAATGCTGGGCAAAAAAAGTAGTAGAATACTTTTTCAGCTTCCACTCGGGAATTCTGCAATCCTTGCACGGTCTGCTGACCCATTTGTTCCTGAGCCATCTGGCCGCGCGGGAATTTCTTGAATTGTAGACGCGAAAGGTCTTTCCGCAATGCGTCGTGATCTCCGCAAATTCTCCGTTTCGTTCCACGCTTCGTATTCCGTGCAGGATTCCGTTGCGGGACGGCCAGAGCTTGATCTTATCCAGTAAAAGAAACAATTCCACATTTTTTCTGTAGTAACGTCTCTTTTCCTCGCCCATATCCAGTATTCCTCCCGCTACAGCCCCAACAGATTCAGCTTCATTTTTTCCCGCTTTTCAGCAAGTTCTTCTTCGGTTTCGGCCCAATTGATGAAGGTTCCCCTCCACGGCAGCCCTTCGCGTTGATAATCCGAGATCACTTCGTCCGCGCCGAAAAAGTTTTCCCGCAGCGTAAGCGGTCCTCCCTCGCTCATGATGTGTTCGCCATGCTCGGTATATCTTCCGTCTTTTATCATAAAATGCTCGTAGGAACAGAATTTCTTTTTTCCGGGTTCCTTTGCCGTCAGGGTCCCGTGGCAGAACAACTCCATCAATTCCTGTACGAAATTGACTCCCGTCGTATGATATACCACGGTCGGAGTCTGGCTCGGTATCCTTGCGTCGATCTCCAGCACCTTGAACTCTCCCTGATCATCGATGACCTCAACGTCCATGATCCCTTTCAATCGGACCAGCTCTGCCAGCTTAACGGCGATTCTGCGGAATCCTTCCTCCTGCTCCCTGGTGATATCGCACGGAGCAGTCACCATTCTGCAGTCATAAACACTGTCCATGTGGATTTGCGTCACTTCGTAAGTCTGGTAATGGCCGGGTCTGCCGATGACCTCGATGGAATAGGACGGGCCGGTCAGAAATTCCTGTGCGATCCATTTCTCATCGGGAGAAGCCGCTGCCAGGAACTGTTCCAGTTCCTCTTCTGTTTTGATTTTTCTGACGCCTTCGCTTCCGCTGAATCCGGAAGGCTTGACGATATACGGGGGCTTGCACCCCGGATAGTACCGCGGCGCAGGGATGGAATTCTCGTGAAACATCCGGTCCGACAGCAGTTTGGATGAGGATACGGCATAAGCGTCCCTGTCAAAAGCCAATTTGAAGCCGTATTTGTCCGCAAGCCTGACGAGCGCATCCAAAACTTCGGCATTTTCGTTGGCGGGCAGGATAAAATCGACGCTTTTCAGCGCTTCGATGAGCTCCTTGCTTTCCTGTGTTACGTCGTAGCACAGGAATTCGTCGCATAGACCGATTGCGGGAGATTTCTCGTAATAATCGATCAGCAGGCTTTCCATGCCGGCTTTCTTCGCCAGATAAGCTGCCTCCGTGCCCTGAAGCTTTCCCCCGACGATTGCAATTCTAGTCATATCAGACCTTCCTTCGATTCTGTAAGTTCTTTAAGTGATTACGGTATTCTGCCGCTGTCGCAGGTCTCAATCCCATATTTTTTAATATGGCTGACGCTTCCTCCACGGTTCTTCCGCCCTCGTCAACATCCATGCTGCTCTGGGCGACGCCCATCAGCCCGGATAACGGAGGTATGATGGAGGTGATCACATTGGCCCCCGCATTAATCCTGTCCTCAAGTCCCTTGATTCCGTCAATGTCAAGGGACGCCGGAATCAGAAGATTCGGATACATCAGCCTCATGACCGCTATTATTTTTCGCTCCAGGAGGGAATCGGCCTTATCCATCGTCTCCATCGGGCTGCCCTTTTG
>ENA-UOYA01001690-UOYA01001690.1-activated-sludge-metagenome-genome-assembly--contig:-NODE-1690-length-22698-cov-6.793004_pt1 | contig 22698 bp, 17 predicted proteins | sample MGYA00238163_ERZ764804 | MGnify/ENA primary metagenome ERZ764804 (study PRJEB28919, sample SAMN05720223) | activated sludge metagenome | isolation source: Anaerobic digester | place: Hong Kong... | reverse complement strand
AAAAACGTTTTGTGGCCGATGCCTCCCATGAACTGCGTACGCCCCTTACTTCGATTCAGGGAAATGTGGATTTTTTGCTGCAATTGGACCATCCTGATGCTGAATTGCAAAAGGAGACTCTTGCTGATATTTCTTCGGAAACCAGGCGTCTGAACCGTTTGGTAAAGGAGCTATTAACCTTAGCCAAGGCGGATTCCGGGGTCAGTTTAAACTTTCAGGAAGTGGAACTGAGTGCTTTACTGGACGAAGTGGTCCGGCAAGCCCGCTTTTTGGCGCAAGGGCAAAATTTTCATCCCGTTTTGGATGAGGCGGAAGGGGTTGTTCTGCGGGTTGACCCGGATTATTTTAAACAGATGCTCTATATTTTTCTGGATAATGGTTTTAAGTATACGCCGCCGGGGAAGAATTTTTTCTTTAAAGTGGCTCGTCAGGAGAACGAAGTTACGCTTATTTTTCAAGATGAAGGCCCAGGCATTCCGGAAAAAGATTTACCCCATATTTTCGAACGGTTTTACCGCTCGGAGACCTCGCGGACAGGAGAAGGGGCTGGCTTGGGCTTAGCGATTGCCCAGTGGATTATTGAGGCGCATGGTGGTAAATTAAGAGTAGAAAGCGAAGAGAATAAAGGAACAACCTTTTTCATTACTTTATCTATTCTCAGCTTATTTTAAGGTTTACCCTTTATATTAGGATTAGGGTAGCGGGACAAAAACCAATCACGTTTAAGGGAGGATGGGAAAAAATGAGACGTTTAAGAGTAAATAAGCTGCTGGTTTTTTATACTTTACTGATTTTCCTGAGTGGCGTGTTATGCGCGGGCTTTTATTTAACGGTCAAGGGTTATGATGTGCCCTGGAGCATCAACAAGCCCATGGAAGTCGGGGCGGCAGACGAACAGAACGGGAAGGTCGTTCAGGCTAATATGGAGTCCCTGGTGCAATCTCAGACCATTGAAAAGATTATTGAAGAGGCTGGTCCCGCCGTAGTCAAAATCGAGACGGTGACCAAGGTGCAGACGAATGCCAATGATCTGTTTATGAATCCTTATGATTCATTTTTCCGGGATTTCTTCGGCGATAGTTTTCGGATGGAGCCCGAATACAGAGAAAGTCAGGGCTTAGGCTCCGGTTTTATTATCTCAAAGGACGGTTATATTTTGACCAACAATCACGTCGTTGACGGCGCAACCGAGATAAAAGTTTATCTCACCAGCCGTCAGGAACCATACGAGGCGGGGTTATCGGGGCAGATGCGGAACTGGATCTGGCCGTCATCAAAATAAATGCGGGCTCGAATCTGCCGCTGCTGAAATTAGGAGATTCCAATGCGGCAAAAGTAGGGAACTGGGTTATCGCCATTGGTAATCCTTACGGACTGGATCATACGGTGACCGTTGGGGTAATCAGTGCCAAGGGCCGGCCAGTGGTGATTGACGGGCAGGAATTCAAAGATTTAATCCAGACGGATGCTTCCATCAACCCTGGAAACAGTGGCGGACCGCTGCTCAATCTGCAGGGGGAAGTGGTCGGGATTAATACGGCCATTAATGCTCAGGCGCAGGGAATTGGCTTTGCCATCTCCAGCTCTTCGGTACAGCAGGTGCTGGAGGATTTAATCGATAAAGGGAAGGTTATTCGTCCCTGGCTGGGCGTCTATATGCAACCGGTGACCGAAGAACTGGCCAATTATTTTGGCTTAGAGAAAGCGGAAGGGGCTCTTGTCAGTGCCGTACAGAAAGGTTCACCTGCGGATAAAGCCGGTTTGCAGAGAGGTGATATTGTGCTGGAGTATAACAAAAAGCCGATCACCAAACCTGATGATTTGCAGGAATTAGTCCGGAATACGAAGATTGGCGATAAGGCGATCATGCTTATTCATCGGCAGAATCAGACGATGTATGTGACAATTACCATCGGCGAAAAGTAAGGGGATATAAGTAACCGATAAAAAGAATGAGAGAAGAGTAACAGGGAAGAAAAAGGTAAAGAGTATCGGGTGATGGAGGTAGAAGCAGTTGACCGAACAGCGAAAAGGAAAGTTAATTGTAATTGAAGCTCCCGACGGCAGCGGGAAAAAGACCCAAACCGAGTTGCTTTATGCGCGTTTGCAACAGGAAGGGCAGAAAGTTCGGAAGGTGGAGTTTCCAAATTACCAGAGCGATTCCTCCGCCTTGGTGAAAATGTATTTAAACGGGGCCTTTGGGCAGGATCCTCATGCGGTGAATCCATATGCTGCTTCTACCTTTTATGCCGTGGACCGTTATGCGACTTTTCGGACGGAGTGGCAGGAGTTTTTTGATGCGGGAGGCCTTATTGTGGCCGACCGTTATACGACTTCGAATATGGTTCATCAGGCTGCCAAATTTGCCACAAACGCCGAAAAGGAAAAATACCTGCAATGGCTATGGGACCTGGAATTCAACTTATTTGCCTTGCCGGTGCCGGATCTGGTCATTTTTCTGGATCTTCCGCCCAGCTTCGCCGACCGTTTAATCTCCGCCCGCAAGAATAAAATAACCGGGGAGAACGAAAAGGATATTCACGAAATAAACAGGGACTTTTTGCAGCAATCCTATGAAAACGCCTGTTGGGTTGCTGAGAAGTATCATTGGACCACCATCTCCTGTGTGCAAAACAATCAAATTAAAACTGTCTCGGAAATTCATGAGCTTGTTTATCGTGCATTAAAAGAAACCGGCACTATCTAGTACCGGTTTCTTACTTAATGTGAAAATCCGTATCGTGAAAATAATACGCGTATTGACAGGTTTTCCTAAAAAACCTACAATAAAAAAGGCATTGAAAATATCGGCCAAGAAAATCTAACAGTAATGAGAGGGTGAGAATGATTTCCATCTATTTGTTAAGCTTGATTGCCGGTTTATTAACCGGTGTGGGTGCTTTGATCACGATATTACTTCGAAACCCCTCCAAGAAAACTTTATCTTTTTCATTGGGTTTTGCCGCAGGCATCATGCTGGGCTTATCTACTCTAAGCATGATTCCGGAAAGTATCGCCTTAGGCGGTATTCTTCCATGTATTATCGGTTTTATTTGCGGTGCCGGTTTTCTTGCTTTACTGGACATTATCCTGCCGCATATTCATAAAAACGATGATACGCAAAATAATGAATATTTGAAGATGGGCTACTTTATTGCCCTTGGTATTGCCGTACATAATCTTCCTGAAGGGATAGCGATTGGGGTTAGTAATGAAGTATCAGTATCCTTGGGTTTTTATACCGCCCTATCCATTGGCATCCATAATATTGCGGAAGGATTAAGTGTGGCGATGCCGTTGTCCCTAAGCCACGCGATGCGCAGAAGAAAAATTGTTTTTATTACCACGATAACCGGTCTGGCAACATTTTTTGGGACAACCATTGGGACAAGTTCAGCGACTATTTCCCCGGTCTTTATTTCGGCGTCTTTTGCGTTTGCTGCCGGAGCAATGGTTTATATCACCAGCGATGAACTAATTCCGAAGAGTCATTCTTCGCACAGCAATTATGCCAATATCGGGATTGTCTTAGGTCTTTTATTACCGTTACTTTACAGTTAGAAGCGACGGCGCAAAGAGTATACCAGGAAGGAGAGAAGCTTCTTAAACGGCTTTTTCCGGGAAAAGCAGACAGGCCAGCTTGATCACTTCATCGTTAATTACTTTATATGTTATTTCTGTTCCTTTGCGTTTGCCGTTGATAATTCCTGCTGCTTTCAGTTTATAGAGGTGCTGCGATATAGTTGATTGTGGTTGCATTAAGGATTCCTGGATATGCGAAACATTGGAGCCGCCGGTATCGATCAGATTTCTGATAATGCAAAGTCTGATGGGATGAGCCATCGCTTTCAGAATTTTAGCCTTTTTTTCAAGTTGCTTTTTGTGCTTACCATTTAATTCCATAAAAAGGTATCCTCCACATTTAAAAATACTATATATGGTAATAATAAAACAAAAAAATGAAAATGGCAAACCTTTGTTATAAATATTGTAGAAAATTAAAACGGAGAAAAGAGAGGAGGCAGCGGCGATGCTGGAACTCAAAGATATTTCCTATTATCCGGATGGGGTAAAGGAGCCGGAAGCGATCTTAAAGGATATCAATCTCATTTTGGAAGATAATCATTTCTATGTTATTACCGGCCCAAACGGAGGGGGAAAATCCTCATTAGCGAAAATAATTATGGGCATTTATCGCCCCACATCCGGGAAAATTTACCTGGACGGGGAGGATATTACCGCCCTTGGCATTACGGAACGGGCTCGTCTGGGCATCGGTTATGCATTTCAGCAACCGCCAAGGTTTAAGGGTATTACGGTGGAAGAATTGCTGCGCTTATCCGTCGGAAAGTCAGCGCAAGAACAAGGCGTGGAGCATGAGCAAAAGCAAAGGCGACAGCAAAACCTGGGGCCAGGGGTTGCCTGTACCGGATGCAATTATTTAGTGGACGTCGGTTTATGTCCGAAGGATTATGTGCAGAGAGAGGTCAATGCCAGCCTTTCCGGCGGGGAGTTGAAAAGGATCGAAATTGCCTCCTTATTAAGCAGGGAAGACTGTCGGCTCGCCGTTTTTGATGAACCGGAAGCCGGGATCGATTTATGGAGCTTTAATCGTTTAACGGAGATTTTTGAAAAGATCAAACGCAAAAAAGACATGACCACGGTGATTATTTCTCATCAGGAAAGAGTAATAAGGCTTGCTGATGAAATAATCCTGATTGCCGACGGCAGAATTCAGGAGAAAGAAGATAAGGCATTCTTTCTTGAAAGCATCTTTGATAGTTGCAGTTGCCGCCAAGAATGCCAGGAAAGGGTTTGATTGTTCATGGATGGATTAGATAAAGCAATGTTGCAGACGATTGCCGATATGCACGAAATTCCCCAGGGTGCCTATAATATTCGGAAGAATGGGCAGGGAATCGAAAGACGGTCCACGGCGAATATTGAGATTAAACCCAAAACAGATCAACCGGGGATCGATATTCTTGTCAAGCCGGGGACAAAGGGGGAAAGTGTGCATATTCCCGTAATTATTACGGCGGAAGGGCTTGATGATCTGGTTTATAACACTTTTTATATTGGCGAAGAAGCTGATGTCTTAATTGTGGCGGGTTGTGGCATTCACAATCCGGGCAAGAAAAAAGCCCAGCATAACGGCGTACATAAGTTTATCCTGGAGAAGGGGGCCCGGATTCGCTATGTTGAAAAACACTACGGTGAGGGCGAGGGAACAGGAGAAAGGGTGCTTAATCCGCAAACGTTTTTAGAATTGGCCGAGGGGGCCAGTGCCGAGCTGGAAATGGTGCAGATTCGTGGCGTTGATTCCACGAAAAGAGAAACCAAAGCCACGCTTGGAAAAGGGGCCCATCTGGTCATTACGGAAAAAGTGTTAACCCATGGCAGACAGATTGCCGAATCAGAGATGGAAGTCGCCTTAAAAGGGGAGGAATCCACCGCGCAAATTATTTCTCGTTCTGTGGTGAAGGACTTTTCCAAGCAGATTTTCTACCCGCGGATGGCGGGTTATGCCAAATGCCGGGGGCATGTGCAGTGTGATGCGATCATTATGGATCAGGCGGTTGTGCGGGCGATCCCGGAGATAACCGCTTATCACCAGGATGCTCAGTTAGTTCACGAAGCGGCAATTGGTCGCATTGCCGGGGAACAGTTGATTAAACTGATGACTTTGGGACTCTCCGAAAAAGAAGCGGAGGAGACGATCTTACAGGGTTTTATGAAGTAAAAAGAGAAATAAGAGAAACAGCCCGGGGCTTGGCCTCGGGCTGTTTTTTAACGGTTTTTTATGAAGTTTGCTTTCTTTTGCGTAAGGTTTCCGGTGTCCGCTTGCTGTTAGTACTATTAGTACTTTTAGTACTGGGCCAGACGTTTGTACCCTTCTAAACGCTCCTTAGCATCCTTTTCCGCCTGGGCAAACAGCTTCTCGGCATCTTCCGGGAAGAGTTTTGCTAAGGAAGCATAACGAACTTCGCCCAGTATAAAGTCTCTAAAGTTGCCGGAAGGATCTTTGGAGTCAAGCACAAAGGGATTCTTACCCTGTTCTTTCAGGAGCGGATTGAAACGATAAAGCTGCCAGTATCCTGCTTCAACGGCTTTCTTTCCTTCCTGCTGCGAATAACGCATTCCAACCTTGATCCCGTGGTTAATGCAAGGCGCATAGGCAATGATCAGGGAGGGCCCCTGGTAAGCCTCAGCTTCGGTAAATGCTTTGATCAGTTGATTCTGGTCCGCACCCATACATACCTGCGCGACATAAACATAGCCATAGGAAGTGGCAATCATTCCCAAATCCTTTTTCTTAATTCTCTTGCCGGCAGCGGCAAATTTGGCAACCGCACCGGTTGGAGTGGACTTGGAGGACTGACCACCTGTATTGGAGTAAACTTCCGTATCAAAAACCAGGATATTGATATCTTCACCGGAGGCTAGGACATGATCGAGTCCGCCGTAGCCGATATCATATGCCCAGCCGTCACCGCCGAGCACCCAGGTGGAGGGTTTAATCAGGAAATCGTCTTTCGCGGCAATCTCCTTCACGATTGGCAAATCAGCATATTTTTTCAGGAGAGGACGAATAATTGCGGCAGCTTCTTTCGTTGCGGCTCCGCTATTCATGCCGGCCAACCATTTTTCAAAAGCTTTCTTCAATTCTGCCGGAATATCCTGGGTGAGAGCAGTTTGCATTAAGTCGGCAATTTTATTCCGCATTTGTTTTGTCGCAATAGCCAACCCCAGGCCATGTTCGGCATTATCTTCAAAGAGAGAGTTTGCCCAAGCCGGTCCTTTGCCTTCTGCATTAGTGCAATAAGGAATGCTTGAAGCAGGAGCGCCCCAGATGGAAGAGCAGCCGGTAGCGTTTGTGATGATGAGTCTGTCGCCAAAGAGTTGGGTCATCAATTTGGCATATGGTGTTTCTCCACAGCCAGCGCAAGCACCGGAAAACTCCAGTAATGGCTTCACAAATTGACTGCCCTTGACTGAGTGCCGATTCCAAAGATCTTCTTTGGTGGGAACACCGGCGGCAAAATTCCAGTTCGTACTTTCTTTTGCGGTCATTTCCTCCAGTGGCTTCATTTCTAACGCTTTTTGTTTCGCCGGGCAAGCTTCTACACAATTGCCGCATCCCGTGCAATCGAGAGGGCTGACCTGAATCCGGAAGGAGAGTCCTTCCAGTTGTTTCCCGATTGCTTTTTTCGTGATATATCCTTCCGGTGCTTTTTTATTCTCGGCTTCGGTTGTCAGTATTGGTCTGATGGCTGCGTGTGGACAGACATAGGAGCATTGGTTACATTGAATGCAGTTCTCGGGGATCCAGTCAGGTACATCCACAGCAATACCCCGTTTTTCATATGCCGTAGTACCGAGCGGGAAGGAACCGTCTTCTCTGCCAACAAAGGTACTGACAGGCAGTTTGTCACCTTTTTGGGCATTAATCGGCATCATCACTTTTTTCACGAATTCAGGCACATCGTTGGCTGCGGCAGCTTCCTCACGGCAATTTGCCCATTTCTTAGGCACCTCAACTTTTACTAAAGCATTGAGACCTTCGTCAACTGCCTGATAGTTCATGGCGACAATTTTTTCGCCTTTTTTGCCATAGGTCTTATTAATGGCTTTTTTCAGGAGATCAACAGCCTGGTCCAGCGGGATAACATTAGCCAGTTTAAAGAAGGCCGCTTGCATCACCATGTTAATACGGGAGCCTAAGCCGATTTTTTTCGCAATACCCACCGCATCCACAATATAGAAGTTAATCTCATTTTCCGCCAGATATTTTTTCAGGCCAGCCGGAAGCTTTTCATCAAGTTCCTCAGCCTTCCAGGTACAGTTGAGCAGGAAAGTACCGCCTTTTTTTAGTCCTTCCAGGAGGTCGAATTGGTAGACATAAGACTGTTTATGGCAGGCGATAAAATCAGCTTCATCAATATAATAAGTTGATTTAATCGGTTTTTTCCCGAAACGCAGGTGGGAGATGGTTACACCGCCTGATTTTTTGGAATCATAGGCAAAATAGGCCTGTGCATATAAGTCTGTGTTGTCACCAATGATTTTGATGGCGTCTTTGTTAGCGCCGACTGTTCCGTCGGAACCAAATCCCCAGAACTTGCAGCGGGTTGTCCCTGCCGGTGCGGTGGAAACGACACCTTTAACAGGCAGTGAACTATTGGTCACATCATCTTCAATCCCGATGGTAAAGTGATTCTTGGGGTTAGCTGCTTGCAGGTTTTCAAAGACGGCTAATACCTGTGCCGGTGTAGTGTCTTTGGAACCAAGACCATAACGGCCGCCCACAATTACCGGAGGATTCTTTGTTTCAAAGAACACGTTGCGGATATCCAGATAGAGTGGTTCACCCAGAGCACCCGGTTCTTTTGTCCGGTCTAACACGGCAATTTTCTTTACTGTTTTGGGTAAAACATCAAAGAAATATTTTGCGGAGAAGGGTCTGTAAAGATGAACTTTGATTACACCGACCTTTTCTCCTTTGGCCATCAGATAATCAATGGTTTCTTCAATTGTTTCACAGATAGAACCCATGGCAATAATTATTCTTTCCGCATCCGGAGCACCATAATAATTGAAGGGATGGTACTCTCTGCCGGTAATTTTGGAAATCTCCTTCATATATGCTTCGACGATATCGGGTACTTTTTCGTAGAAGGGATTAGCTGCTTCTCTGGCCTGGAAGAAAATATCCGGGTTTTGGTTAGTACCTTTCACATGCGGATGTTCCGGATTAAGAGCGTTCTTCCGGAATGCCTCAATCGCTTCCCAGTCGACCAGTTTTGCCAATTCTTCATGTTCGATCACTTCAATTTTTTGTACTTCGTGGGAGGTTCTGAACCCGTCAAAGAAATGGAGGAAGGGCACTCTGGATTTAATGGCTGCTAAGTGGGCAATCCCTCCTAAATCCATTACTTCCTGGACACTGCCGGAGGCCAGCATCGCAAAACCGGTTTGCCGACAGGCCATAACGTCTGATTGGTCTCCGAAGATGGAGAGAGCATGTGGAGCGACAGCGCGTGCAGTGACATGGAAAACGCCGGGCAGAAGTTCACCGGAAATTTTGTACATGTTGGGAATCATCAGCAAAAGACCTTGCGAGGCAGTGAAGGTAGTGGTGAGGGCACCGGCAGAAAGCGATCCGTGCACAGCACCGGCAGCACCAGCTTCTGATTGCATTTCGACAACATTGACTCGTTGACCAAAAATGTTTTTCATGCCGTTGGCACTCCATTCATCTACTAGCTCGGCCATAGGAGATGACGGAGTAATTGGATAGATAGCCGCTACTTCCGTAAAGGCATAGGCAACATGGGCCGCGGCAGTATTTCCATCCATGGTTTTCATCTTTTTCGCCATATTTTTCTTACACCCCCAAAAATAAACTTAATATATATAATAGCAACTATTATATCACACTATTTTATTGTAAAGTATAGTGATAAATAATGCAAAGGCGAAAAAAATATTAATAGGCAAAAAACAATTTAGACCACTGGTAAATGCTTCCTCCCGTATTTTTCTTGCCGGAACAGTAGTTTGAAAGTCCTACTTCCGCAAAAAAATGCTATACCAATTTTAGTTGTAACGGGACCGCGTCTTACTGTACAGTTAAAGTAGGGGAAAAACTAAAAACAAGGGAAGATTATTTCTGGGTTTTTCAACATTGGACCCCAAATCTAACTGATTGGGAGGGAACTGTATGAAAAACAAACGGGTAATCTTGACTTTTTTAGTTGTGGTCTTATTATTGGTACCTTTTGCGGTGTTCGGGGCAACACTACATGTTGGTCCGGGACAAACCTACAATGGCACGACTCAGGATGTAATCAACAGGGCCATTAATGATGCCAAATCCGGTGACACGGTGTATCTTCACGCAGCTACCTATAATATTACCAAGGCCATTCTCCTGAAAAGCGGCATCACCTTGCGTGGAGACGGCAGTAGTACGGTTATCCATGCTGCCGGTGATAATGTATGCAATAACCCTGGTAATGAAAAAGAAAGTTCATATATCATCGGGAATGACGTATCGAATGTGACAGTATCAAACCTGCGCTTTACCACTACAGCAAACGACAAAAATGACGGTGGTCATGGTGACGGAAGAAACTGTATTCAGTTTCGGAGATCAAGCAATTGTACGGTAAGTAATATAACCGTCTCTAGATGGCAATGGTGTGATGGCGTACGTGTTAGTAAATCCAGTGGTATTACTGTTCGTGATTGTGATATCAATGCGGCCCATGACGGCATTTCTTTTTTCTCCTCCAATAACTGTAAAGCATATAACAATAATATCTCCGTGCAAATCAATAATGCAATTCGTGTTTATAGTTCCGAAAATGTTGAAATATATAAAAACACCTTTACCAGTAGCTCCGAGCTTGGTGGCTGGTGCTGTGTACAGATTCAGGAAAGCGCCAGGAACGTGAATATTCACCACAATATTTTCCACGATACTGCAGGGAAACCCGGCATAGCACCATATAATTTCTCCGGCTCAAGTATTCAGGTTCATGATAATGTATTCTGGAATTGTCCTACGGTAAAAGATGAAGGTAGCTTCAAGGGTCAGCTATCCTTTACTAATAATGAAACAAATCCGGCCGAAAAAAGTGTGAGTGCCTGGGTACAGAAAGGCTTCGGTAGAGGTTCCAGCGGAAGTGGTACCGTTAGTAGCGGTAGCAGTAGCAGCATTAATAGTAGTAGCAATACTGGCAGTAGCAATAATAGCAGTAGTAGCAGCAACAAAAATAATAATACTCAGAGCTCCAATCAGGGAAACAGCTCCCAGAGTTCTGGCTACATTCCTCCGGAGATAAGGAACAGCATGCTGCAAGATCGTTATAATGGTCTGATTCAACGGATCGAGGCCCTCCAAGGGAATAGAAATACAATTACTACAAGTAATACTAGTAATAATAAATATACTGTTAGCTACATCCCTGTAAGTTCGAGCAACGCTTCAAAAACAAATAATCAAGTATACATCTTGCAGCTCAATAAAAATACAAGTACTAGTAGCAGTAAGAATAACATTAGCAATAATAACAACAAGAATGGCGCCCAATATTTAATCGTCCCCAATCTCACCAATCAAGATCTATACGGACGTTTTGCCAGATAAGCATATTTAAAAAATAAAAATATTAACTAGATTTACTCCCCTTTACTTAGACAGCGAAAAGCTGTTTATGAGAAGGGGGGTAATTTTATATGCCTGGTCCTATTTTGTCACACAGAATGCGATACTATTTTTACTTGTAAAAGCGACTAGGGTACGGTAAACTTAAATTACAAGAATAGTATGGAAATTCTAAAAAGCCTTTAAGCAATACTTGACCCCACTTAATCAGGAATAAGGAGGGAACAGTATGAAGGATAGGCGGGTTCTAATGACATTATTAGTGGTGACATTATTCCTATTGGTACCTTTCTCGGTGTTGGGGGCAACCCTGCACGTAGGTCCGGGACAGACCTATAATGGTACTACACAAGATGCAATAAATAACGCCATTAATGCTGCTAACTCCGGTGACACGGTGTATCTTCATGCAGCTACTTATAATATCACCAAGGCCATTCTTCTGAAGAGCGGCATTACATTACGCGGAGACGGCAATAGTACGGTTATCCATGCCGCCGGTGATAATGTATGCAATAATCCGAGCAATGAAAAGGACAGTTCCTATATAATTGGTAATGATGTATCAAACGTGACCATATCTAACCTTCGCTTTACCAGTACCGCAAACGATAAAAATGACGGTGGGCACGGCGATGGAAGAAACTGCATTCAGTTTCGGAGATCAAGCAATTGTACGGTAAATAATATAACCGTCACCAGATGGCAATGGTGTGACGGCGTACGTGTCAGCAAATCCAGTGGTATTACTGTTCATGATTGCGATATCAATGCGGCGCATGACGGGATATCTTTTTTCGCTTCAAAAAACTGCAAAGCATATAACAATAATATCTCTGTGCAAATCAATAATGCGATCCGTGCTTATAGTTCCGAAAATGTTGAAATATATAAAAACACCTTTACCAGTAGATCCGATCTTGGCGGCTGGTGCTGTATACAAATTCAGGAAAGTGCTAAAAACGTTAATATTCATCATAATATTTTCCACGATACAGCAGGGAAAACCGGTGTAGCACCATATAATTTTTCCGGCTCAAATATTCAGGTTCATGACAATGTCTTCTGGAATTGCGCAAAACCGATCGAAGTTGGGACATCCTCTAACAATATAATCGATCCGTCGCAAAAGGATGTAAGTTATTGGGTATCTCAAGGCTACGGTAAAGGTTCGAGCGGTAACGGAGCCTATAGTAGCGGCAGCAGTAGTTCCGGTAGCACTAGTTCCGACAGCAATAACTCGAGCAGTAATAACAATAACAACTCCTGCAATGACGGTTCATGCAACACCGGCAACAACAACAATAACAATTCCTGCAGTAACGGTTCCTGCAACAACAATCCCGCCCCGATCGTATTGAATCCCGGGAAGAGTGCTGAAAGTATTAATAATTTACTGGGAAGTTATAACGCGAAAAGTGCCTTCGGAGATTTAAGTATAAAAGGAAGCCAAAATCTCGGCAGTGCGAATCTCGGTAGTTTAGGTAATATTTCGATTAGCTTCACGGTTAGCCTTAATAGCAATAATAGCAGTCTTAACAATATGCTTGGTGACCTCGGACTTAGCAATGATCTTTCAGATGTAATAAGTAACTTTAATTTCGGTAAGTATGGTTTAGGGAGTAATAATAACTCTGGGGACAGTCAAAAATCAGGCAGTAACAACATCGGTAAAAATTATAGCTTAGAAAGCATCACCAAAAGTCTAATAAATAGCCTCAATAGCAGTGTTACCAATTTCTTTGGTGATTTTGGAGTTAGTAGTTTGGGGATTGGTAGCAATAGTGGAGCGGTAAGCAATAATAGCAACGGCGATATTAGTGGCGAGCATGAGGAGATATTTGGGCGTATTGGGATAGGGAACAGTACCTCCGATGTGTTTGGCGGTTTTAGCTTTGCGAACAAAAATTACAACTTGGGCAATAACAATAGTTCTGTGGAGAACAGCATCAATGCTTATATAGGTGGATCTGGCTCCGGTAGCGGATTTGGTGATATATCCAGTGGTTATGCATTTGGCGAAAACATTACTGATGAGATGTTTAGTGGTTTTAGCGGTTTTAATATAGGCAATGCTTTAAGCAGTGCCGGTTCACAACTGGATAAATAATACAGGTTCTCAATCAAGTGATGATCTTTCTGGTAGATTTGCCAGATAGTGAATCTAGCGGTTATTAAGAAAACTACCCGGCAATTAGATTAATATGCTCCTCTTAAAGTAGACCAGGAAATATCCAAATCTACTTTAAGAGGATATTTTTTGGCCAAATCAAAGCATAGTCCGGAATGGAAATTAAAAAGGAAAAAATATAAAAAACAAAGAGGGGTGATCGTTAAATGACAGAGAAAAACATAATAATGAAAAAATCCAAAGGTTATGAAGCAGAAGCTAATAAATTAGTAAAAGTTTGCTCTAATTACAGAACAAAAAACAGGAACCCGGTTTACAAAAGAGCTTGGCTGATTCTTTTAATTGCAATTATTATTGGAACAATTGGCTGTTCGAGCAATACGGATACTGAAAAAAAATCAGAAGCAAAAAAAACTCCCAAAGCGATTGAGTATATTGCCTATGATGTTGAAGAATTATTGGATGAATTTGACGAAGATCCGTTAAAAGCTGTTGAAAAATACTCTGGTATGTATGTAAAACTTAGAGGGCAATTATTACTTGTTCACAGCAATGGTGAATTTCTTTGCTTAACACCTACCGACAAGCTTCAAATTAATAATATTATATGTTTCATCATGAATAAAGAACAGCTAAACAGAGCATTAGAAAAGGAAACTGGTGATATTATTATTGTGAAAGGACAGCTTAATGAAGTTGATAAAGATCTAGGCTATACATTAGATATTCATGCAATCGAGTAAAATTCTCCTGCTCTCATTCAAGCTGGAAGGAAGAGTTCATTATATAACAACTCGCTACACATTAGTAGCGAGTCAGGCTGTCAAAAAATCCTTGCTCAGATTACGATTTGGCAAGGTTTTTTTGACAGCCTGTGACGCAGTTAGCGTTTTTTTTCTTTAATAGATTTATGTTTTATCGGAAAAACATGAAGATTGCTTTGATTGCGTCACGCCCAAGAAAAGACGCTGGTACACGACCTGGACGCTAAGAAGACTAAAATAAATAAAAAACAGTTTCGAACTAAAAGTCCGAAACTGTTGGTATTACTGGGATTTGGTGCGGAAGGCGGGACTTGAACCCGCACGCCTTACGACACACGCCCCTCAAACGTGCCTGTCTGCCAATTCCAGCACTTCCGCAAAGCTGAGATTTTTAAGCTCAGCAAAAATTATCTTAACATGAGGGCGCCATAATGTCAAGGGGCTTTTATTTAGGAGAAGCGTTGCTTATTTCCGCAGGGATATCTTTAAATTTTCCGAAGTTTTCTTTGAAACGCTTGGCCAGTGCTTCTGCCTGCGCCTGATATTTTTCGGGATTTGGCCAGGTTTTTTCCGGCGTGAAAATCTCATCGGGAACACCGGGGCAGTTCAGCGGCACTTTAAAACCAAATACAGGGTCAACCCGTGTGGGCAGAGTCTCAAGTGTACCATCCAAGGCGGCTTTAATTATGGCTCGTGTATGGGGAATTCTAAATCTCTTGCCGACACCATAGGGACCACCCGTCCACCCGGTATTCAGCAGATAAACATGTGTCCCGTGTTTCGTCATTTTTTCGCCCAGTAAATTAGCATATTTTACTGGCGGCAGGGGAAGGAAGGGAGCGCCAAAGCATTCCGAAAAGGTGGCCTGGGGTTCTTTGATCCCTCTTTCGGTTCCGGCTAGTTTGCTGGTGTAGCCGGAAAGGAAGTGATACATCGCCTGGTTTTTATCGAGGATTGCAATAGGGGGAAGAACACCAAAAGCATCGGCGGTAAGGAAAAATATCACTTGAGGATGTCCCGCGGTACTGGGGATGCGGGCATTGGGAATAAAGTGGAGCGGATAGGCGGCGCGGGTATTTTCGGTTATCTCCGCACTATTGTAATCCGTTTCCCGGGTGTTCGCATCAATAATCACGTTCTCCAGGACGGTTCCAAAACGGATTGCGCCATAAATCTGTGGTTCATCTTCGGCACTAAGGCCGATGCATTTTGCATAGCAACCACCTTCAATATTAAAGACGCCGTCATCAGACCAGCCGTGTTCGTCGTCACCAATTAACTGTCTGGCCGGATCCGCCGAGAGGGTTGTTTTCCCGGTACCGGAAAGGCCAAAGAAGAGGGCAGTGTTTCCGGCAGCGTCTACATTAGCCGAACAATGCATAGAAAGGATGTTTTGCTGGGGAAGGGCGTAGTTGATCAAAGAGAAGACTGATTTTTTAGTTTCGCCGGCATAAGAGGAGCCAACGATGAGGATCATTTTTTTGGTAATATTTAAGACAACGGCCACTTCCGAATTTGTCCCGTGTTTTTTGGGGTCTGCCTTGAAACCGGGGGCCGCAATGACATGATAATCGGCGGCAAAGCCGGTCAGTTCCTCCTTGGAAGGTCGGATAAAAAGCTGATGGGCAAAAAGATTTTGCCAGGCGAATTCATTGATGACCCGCAGTTTGAGACGATAACGTGCATCCGCACCGGCAAAACCGTCAAAAACATATAGTTTTTTTCCGTGGAGGTAAGCTTGCACATCGGTGAATAGCTTGCTGAAGCTGTCAGGGGACATGGGCTGATTAATGTTGCCCCAGTTGATCTTGTCGATTATTTGTTCATCCTGCACGATGAATTTATCCTGAGGTGATCGGCCGGTATATTTACCGGTACTGACCCGGAGTGCTCCGTTGGCTGTAAGAATTCCCTCCTTGTCGCACACTGCTCTTTCGATGAGTTCAGGAACTGATAAGTTGTAATGGACCTTCGCCTGTTCGAGAATTCCGCTGATTTCCTTTTTCACTTTTTTTACGCCTCCATAGTATGTAATGAATAAAGAAAAATAAAAAAATAGTATCTCCATACTATTATACATTTTACCATCTATAACGACATATACCTCTTTTATTTTTTGATATTCGTGTTTTTTTATGCCGTATATTTTCGAAACAACTACAATATGCATTTTTATAAAGGAAAAAACCCAAAGGAGATGATTCTGTTTGCTGGAACAAGGGAAAGTAAAAAGGTTGTTTCCCGGAAACAACACCAGTGAAGGGTTCTATTCATTTTATCATTACATTAACCCAGGGGCGGTGCGGACCTATCTCTTGAAAGGTGGTCCGGGAACCGGGAAATCAACTATTCTCAAGGAACTGGGGGCGGCCTTGCTGGAGAAGGGGCAAAAAGTCGAATACCATCATTGTTCATCGGATCATCATTCTTTGGATGCGGTTGCATTTCCGGCTTTAAGGGTGGCCGTAATTGATGGAACCGCCCCCCATGCCGTTGAGCCCCAATACCCCGGGGCAGTGGACGAAATAATAAATTTAGGGGGATATTGGGATAAGACAAAACTGTCTCAGCATAAAGAAGAAATAATCGAACTGAGTAAAAAAAAGAAGCTGATGTTCCAGGCGGCCTACAGTCATTTAAAAGAAGCACGGGTTGCCCAGGACGAAATGGAAAGCTATTATCAGGAGGCCATGGATTCGGCCAGGTTTAATCAAATTCTTGCCGAAACAGAAAAAGCGATTTTGCAAAAAGCAGAACCGCAGTACGAGAGAGAGGCGAGGCACAGAAGGCTTTTTGCCAGTGCTAATACGCCGGGGGGATATGTTCATTTTCTGGATAGTATTTTGGCCGAGGCGACCACTTTATATCTGCTGAAGGGAGCACCGACCGGCTATCAGGAGCTTTTTCTGGATGCGGTTTGGCAAAGAGGAAGGAGAATGGGGCTTACCTGTGAAGCTTATCATTGTCCTTTTATCCCGGCGCGCCTGGAATTAGTGTATTATCCAGATTTGCACACAGGGTTTTTGCGGGTGCAGGCTCCTTTACAGTTTAACAGCCAAAGCTTGCCTCACTTAGCAGAATGTTTGGAGATTAATTTTGGGCAATTTTTGGCGCGGCCCATTTGCCAGGCCTATCAGGCGGAAATTGCCGATGCTGCCGCGCGGGTCGCCTTATTGCGGCAAAAGGCCTGGGATAAACTGAAGAAAGCCAAGGCCTTTCATGAACAAATTGAGAAAATATATGCGGAGGCCATTGATTTTAGCCAGGTGGATGAAAAAAGAGAAGAGCTTTTAGCGGAAATTTTGGCAATGTCAGACGGTTTTAATAAGTGGCATAAGTAGAAGAAGTGGTGAAAAATATAGAAGAAAGCAGGAAAAAAAGTAAAGAATAGCGAAATATATAACGAACAAATAAAGAAAAAAGCAAAATTGTAGAAGAGGTGTGAAAATGGACTTGAATTTCGTTATTCTTGCATCAGTATTCTGTTTTCTTCTGGTCCTAGTGTTTCTTTATTTTTCCATTAAGCATCATGAAAGCAGTTTGCGTATCTGGGTATTTGCAGGCATAATCTATATTGTGGAGTTCATTTTTGATATTTTTTACAATCATTATTCCTCTTCGGGGATGCCCCCTCTTTTGGTGGCTTTTGACTGGGTTTTGCTGTTATGGGGCAGTTTGCTGATGACCTGGGGGACTTACGCATTCATGGGTAAGTCTTTGCCTAAAGGATTTTTGTATAGTTTTCTGGCGGTAATGCTGTTAAGTGTGCTCAATGTTTTTCACTTTAACAGTATTTATTTTTATATCTTATCCTATGTGTTTTATGGTCTGGGTTTTGTGTGGGCAGGTATTCTTTTGTTTTCTTACCGGGCGGGCACCAGCATCTGGAAGCATATAGCGTCTGTATGTTTAATCTTATGGGGGCTGGACTTATCTCTCTTTCGCATCGCAAGGAGTATTCCCGGTCAGCCTACCTGGAAGGACCCCAGCGAATATCTGTTTGCGGTCATTTTTTCCGTGATGGCGGTATTAGGGTTATTAATCATCAGCCTGCAGAAAAAAGAGGAGCAGGATAGGGAAAAGGTTGATTTAATGCAGTATATTGCCCATGATTTAAAAACCAAGGTATTAATCATTCAGAATTATATCAGTTCAATTCAGAATAAAATTTATCCTAATGGGTCTTTGGAGAGTAGCTTGCAAGTAATTGACGAAGAAGCCGAGACGCTGGGCAGTCATGTGCGGAGTATTCTCTATTTTAATAAGCTGAATCATGCCCAGGGGAAAGTCAAGCATGAAAGGTTTTATCTCAATGAATTGATCGCTCATTGTGTGGAATTGTTCCGTTGGCGGCGCGCCGATCTGCAGTGGGAAACGAAGCTGGAGGCGGTGCAGATTACCGGGGATCAGGCCCAATGGAAGGTGATCATAGAAAACGTCCTTGACAATCAAACACGATTTGCCAAAGGACGGATCAATATTTCTCTGCAATTAACCGGAAAAAATGAGCGGGCCCTGCTGCGTGTCTGGAATGACGGCCCGGCGATTGAACCGGAAGTATTGCAGACGATATTTGAAGTATACAGTAGCGGCAAGGGGAGCAAATCCGGTTTAGGCATGTATATTGTCAAAAAGTCTCTTGACGCTCAACAGGCGAAGATTCAAGTGGTGAATGAAGCTGAGGGGGTTGCCTATTTGATTAATTTCAAGTGCAGTTAAGCAAGTCTGCTGAGCGCTGTTTTGCCTAATACATCGTCAGGTAGCGGTCCAGTTCCCACTGATGCACTTTACACATGTATTCTTTCCATTCTTGCTGCTTCGCGTCGAGAAAACGATTAAGCACATGGGGACCCAACGTATTTTTGATCACTTCATCTGTCAGCAGAGCTTCCCAGGCTTCCTGGAGAGTATTGGGCAGGGATTCAATTCCCTGTTCTTTTCTTTCCTCCTCAGTCATGGCAAAGATATTGCAATTGCATGGCTCCGGCGGCTGAAGCTGGTTTTTGATGCCGTCTAATCCTGCCGTCAGCACAACGGCAAGGGCGAGGTAAGGGTTGCAGGAAGGATCAGGACTGCGCAATTCAAGTCTCGTCGAGATGCCCCGTTTGGCAGGTACGCGCACGAGCGGACTGCGATTCTGGGTTGACCAGGCAATATACATCGGGGCTTCGTAACCCGGGACAAGCCGTTTATAGGAATTAACAGTGGGATTAGTGATGGCGGTAAGGGCTTTGGCATGCTTCAGGATGCCGGCCAGGTAGCTATGGGCCTCATCACTTAATTGATCGGGTTTCTGGGGATCCCAGAAGACATTTTCTTCACCCCGGAAAAGCGACTGATTCATATGCATCCCGTTACCGGCTTCATTAAAGAGCGGTTTGGGCATAAAAGTGGCATGGAGACCGTGTTTTTGGGCGACCGTCCGCACAACCATTTTGAAAGTAATAATTTTATCGGCGATATCTAAGGCATCCGAATATTTAAAATCTATTTCGTGTTGCCCCGGGGCTACTTCATGATGGGATGCTTCAATTTCAAAGCCGAATTTCTCCAGGGTTAAAACCATATCCCGACGGGCGTTTTCCCCCAGATCGACCGGCGAAAGGTCAAAGTAGCCGGCTTTGTCGTGGGTAAGGGTGGTGGAGGATCCATCCTCGGCCGTATGGAAGAGGAAAAACTCCGCCTCGGGCCCGACTTTAAAGGTATAGCCTATCTCACTGGCATTTTGCAGAGCCCGGCGCAAAACATAACGGGGGTCACCTGCAAAAGGGGTGCCGTCAGGATTATAGATATCACAGATTAATCTGGCCACGGCTCCTTCCTCGGATGACTGCCAGGGGTAAATAAGAAAGGTATTGGGGTCAGGATAAAGATACATATCAGATTCTTCAATTCTGACAAATCCCTCAATGGAAGAGCCGTCAAACATCAATTCGTTGTTGAGGGCTTTTTCCAATTGTTTGACGGTAATCGAGACATTTTTAGGGATTCCTAAAATATCGGTAAATTGTAACCTGATGAAGCGCACATTGTTTTCGGCCACCAGCCTTAAGACATCTTCCTTTGAAATCGCGGACAAATGCAACATCTCCTTTATTGGGACATTCCTCGACTTCTATTGTAGCAAGATAAATCCTGTTCTGGCAAGCTTATTCTTTCTTGCAGGTTCCTTCATCCGGTTGCTGGTTATTCTTGCTCCCCATGGCGATTCACGAAGGTCTGGCAGTTCGTTTGCTGACATTCTTTGGCGTCTCTGCCGGTGATTTCGATGGAGTCGGCAACGCAAACATCACCTTGCTCCCAGTACCGGCATGTATTAATGACGCAGGTTACGGTAGGGGTAAGCTGCGAGCCGGGCATCACAGACGAGACCAGGCCGCCCCAGTTTTTGTTATCGAGGGAGCCGAGATAGTTGGGGATGCTGCTGCGCTGGGAAAATGTTTTACACATGGTTTCGTCAATATCCTGGGCCATATTATGCACGTCCTGCTGCAGGACGTCAATGTTTTTGGCCACGCATTTGTCGCCGGGAAAATAATGATTACAGGTATTCACCACACATTTTACATAAGGACTCACCCGTGGCGATTTTTCAGTCATCCGAATAATCCCCCTTTGATTAATGATAAAAAAGAAGAAGAAAAGCTTTTCTTATAGCCTTTCTTCTTCGAGGGGAAATTATACTCTCTGGAAACAGGCGTTTCCCTTAATTTTGTTTAGCGTGTTTTTTTAGCTTTATCATGCGTATCATGTGTATCATGCGTATCCTGTGTATGATCCTCGGCTTCCTGCAGACGATCAGGACAGGTGGAAGCTAGCCCGCAGTGTAAACAGGTGTTGGCACTGCGACAAGCCTTCGGACTGGGGGTGGCTGTTGTTTGGTAGCTTCTTTTGACGGGGACATTGCTCCACCCGAGCGCTGCCGTTACCGATTTACTTGGTTGCAGCACAAAATAGGGAGTAGTGGTAAGCCCGATTTTGGCGGCATTAAGGCTTTTTAAAAACGGTTTTTGCCAATGTAAGGGCCAGTCCCCATAACCCGGGCTGAAACGGACCGTCGGGAAATAGCCTTTATGCCTGATTTCGGACGAAAGGAAGGCATCTAACTGTTCAATGAGGTATTCTGCTCCGGCCGAGGCGACCGCATCAAAAATAAGCGCATAAGCCGGATTTGTTTTGCTTAACTCTGAGAGCATGTGTTCAAGCTTCTGCCCCAGTGTTACAGCCAGCAAAGAGACAAGATCGCATGTTTCAAAATGTGCCGCCGTATTTTGTCCTTCAATAATTAACGGGGAGTCTTTCAGGATGATTCTTCCCGGTTCGTGACGTTCCACCGCGAAAACCTGCCAGGTCCCAATAGGTTGCGCTTTTTGCCGGAGGATTTTTAGATAATGCAGAATCAGTTCCTGCTCGCGCGGGGAAGCTTCCCGGGTAATTCCCAGGAAGGGCAGGATTTCGTCATATGTTAAGTTTAAGGGGATTTTGAAAATATTCATCATACGCATTCTTCTGTTCTCCGTAAGCTTTTCTTCTCTCTAAAATTAGTTGTTATTAATTAGCGATTAGTGTTTGGCAAGAGGCTGCGGACAACTTTAACCGCCTCCACAGCATCTTTACCGTAACCGTCCGCCCCGATTTGCCGGGCATATTCCGCTGTGACAACCGCTCCGCCCACCATAACCTTTACCGGCAGTTTCGCTTTTTTGATTTCCACAATGATTTTCTCCATTTCCACCATCGTGGTGGTCATAAGGGCACTTAACCCCACAATTTGGGCTTTTTCTTTTTGGGCGGCTTCCAGAAAAGCTTCCGCCGGGACGTTCTTGCCCAGGTCGATCACTTTGTAACCGTGGTTTTCCAGTAAGGCTTTCACAATATTCTTGCCGATATCATGCACATCACCTTTGACCGTACCGATGACGACAGTGCCTTTGTTTTCTCCGGTAGCGGCGGGAAAATGGGTTTGCAGGTAGGAAAAGGCCGTCTTCACCGCGTCACCAGCCAGCATTAATTGGGGCAAAAAGACTTTTCCCTGGGCAAAAAGCTCGCCGATTTTTTCTAAGGGCGGAATAATCCCTTCGTTAATAATGGTGAGCGGCTCAAGATTTGTTTGGGCAAGGAGTTGTTCCAGCAAAGGAATGATTGGTTCTTTTTGTCCCTGCAGGATATATTCATGGAGCGTAGTCAGAGAAAGGGGTTTTCCTTTGGCCGCAGTATTGCCCGTATTGTTTCCCGTTTCGCCGGTCAGGGCGGAGGAGAGGGCAAGCGCTTTGCCTGTTACCTGCAGATAGTTTACCGCACTTGGGTCACGCCCGGTTAAAAGCGCTCCTGCGGCCAGTGTTTCGCCGATGCGCCCATCATGCGGATTGGCGATGGCCGCATCCAGACCCGCGCCTAAGGCCAGCGCCAGAAAAGTATTATTCAGCCAGGAGCGTTGCGGCAGTCCGTGGGAAACATTACTAAGACCAAGGACACAAGGAACGCCGAGGTGTTCCTTGACCAAAGCGATCGCTTTAATTGTTTCCAATGAGAGGGCAGGATTGGCGGCGGCGGTAAGCATCAGGCAGTCGATGAGGACATTTTCCGGCGGGATACCGTACGCTTTTGCCCGGGTGACGATTTTTTTGGCT
>ENA-UOYA01001689-UOYA01001689.1-activated-sludge-metagenome-genome-assembly--contig:-NODE-1689-length-22703-cov-6.921671_pt1 | contig 22703 bp, 14 predicted proteins | sample MGYA00238163_ERZ764804 | MGnify/ENA primary metagenome ERZ764804 (study PRJEB28919, sample SAMN05720223) | activated sludge metagenome | isolation source: Anaerobic digester | place: Hong Kong... | reverse complement strand
CGGACTTCGTCCGGCGTAGCTCGGCCCAGGATTCTCTGTGTGTCGCATCCCCCGCCCCAGAACACCAGCCGATCCCCGTACTTTTGCTTCAGCCCGCGCGGCTCCATGTTGGCCGCGGAAGTCTGGATCGGGTTCAGGATGTCGACGCCGGCTTCGATCATGTGAGGGATCAGGTTTTCAATCGAGCCGCAGGAATGCAGGAACGTCTTCATGCGCGTGTGTGCATGGACCCAATCGCACAGTTTCCGGTAGTGCGGCTTGATCATCTCCACCCACAGTTCGGGATTGATGAATTCGCCGCGCTGCGTGCCGGAGTCGTCCGAGGCGATTCCCCAGGCGAAGCAGTAATCGCCGACCGCCTCGTTGATCAACTTCAGGCACTGGATGTAAGCTTCGACCGATCTGTCCATCATCTCGTGGCAGCTTTCCTTCTCGGTCTTCAGCCGGATCATCCATTCCAGGGGGAGGCCCATGGTCACGTTGTTCCTACGGTCCGTGATGAGGCTCATGCCCAGGAAGCACACGCCGTATCCCCACCCCAAAAGCGCGTACTCGGTTCCTTCGTAAAGTTGGCGGCCGTAATCCTCCAGAACCCGCAGTTGTTCATCCGGGATGGTGGTAACCGGATCGAACTCCTGGGGATCGAATTCGCGGTCGCAGACACCGAATCGGGTGTCGTCAAAGAAGGCTCCGCCCTTGGGCATGCGATAAGTAGTCAGCGAACCGTCGGCATTGAGCAGGCGCCAGTCGCCGTTAGGATCTTCGTGGATGTGCGTGCCGGGAGGAAAGAGCGCTTCCTCACCATCGAATAGCCTCCGGCGCACCCATCGGTCTTCCGGCTGAACCGCATCGAAGACGGACGACGCGTCCAGCGGAACCACGTCCAGGTGGAACCGCCGCCGCACCATTTCCTCGACCATGGCGATCATGAAACGGGCATCCCAGACGCGCGTCGTGCCCGGTATGCCGAGGCGCTTCTTGAGACGGTTGTATGCGGCAACCGCAATCCCCGAGGCCTTCATGCCGCCCAGATCGATGGGAACCCGATCCGGCATCCGGTGGTTCACAACCCGTTCAACCCGTTCACGCGAAGTCATACAGCCTCCCGGACGGCGGCGGAGCGCAGGACTAGGCGTAGCTGACTTGGACCAGGTCGGGCGCAAGCATGGCCTTCCGGCCCTTGCGGAACGAAAGGTTCGCCAGGTGCGGGCCAGATACGGCTCGCGCCGCGATCTCGACCGTACAGTTGGGATCCTTTCTGGTCTTGATACACTCCAGGAAGTTCGTGATGTGGGCCTGCAGCGGCACCGGCGCTTCCTTCTCCATGAACGGCACCTTGTTCTTGGGCCAGGGCTCCTTATAAACCCGGTAACCCTGCCCGTCCAGCACAAGCGTCCCCTCGTCGCCCAGGAACGTAATGGACCAGTCGTTCTCGTAAGCGCTGCAGTAATTCAGCTCCCAAGTGACCATGAAGTCCTTCATCTCGAAAACAGAGCAGAACACTTCGGGGTGTTCGCTGCCAGTGGCCTTGGCGACGTAGCCTTGCATGATCGCCGACCGGGGCGGCTCTGCGTTCATGAACCACAGCACCACGTCCATCAGGTGGGTGCCCTGATCGGTCATGTTGCCGCCCGCGTAATCCCAGAAGTAGCGCCAGTACCGGAAGCGCATGGGCTCGAGTTCGCGCTGCGGGGCCGATCCGAGGAACCGCTCCCAGTCGAGTTTTCCGGGCAGCGGCGAGTTGTTCAGGGGCTTGGCATAGTTCCAGTGCCATTGCGGCTTCACTTGTGTGACGCGCCCGAGAACACCCTCGTCGATGATCTTCTTGGCTTCATAGAGGGCCGGGGCGCTGCGACGCTGCATGCCGATCTGCACCACCTTGTTGCTCTGGCGCACGGCATCGATCATGGTCTTGCTCTCAGCCAGCGTCTTGGAGAGCGGTTTCTCGGCGTAGACGTCCTTGCCGGCCTTGAGCGAAGCCAGCAGCATGGGGCAGTGATGATGGTCCGGCCCGGCGAGGACCACGAAGTCGAGACCCTTCTGTTCGAGCAGTTCGTGATAATCCACGTAAGTCTTCGCGTTGGGCGCGTCGGCCTTCGCCTTTTCGAGGTTGGGCTCGTAAACGTCGCATAGCGCGGCACACTCCGCGCCGGCTTTCAAAAACTCCACGTTCAGGTAGCGTCCGCGACCACCGGTGGCGATCACGCCGTACACCGGCTTGTCATTGGCGCTCCAGGCTTTGCGTGGGATGAACAAGGGCGCGGCGGCCAGCGATTGTTGTAAGAATGCTCTGCGATCCGATTCCATGAAACCACTCCTTCCGTCACACCAATTTATATCAAGCCGGTGCTACGGCGCTCGGCGCCGGAACTTCGGGGAGCTCGATTTCGATGCGCGTGCCCTGGCCCGGGCGGCTGTCGATGAACATACGATAAGAGGAGCCGAAAAACAGTTTCAGCCGCTCGTTGATGTTGCTCACGCCGATCCCCTGGTTGAGCAGCGTCGCCAGCCGCGCTTCCGGGATCCCCACGCCGTCGTCTTCCACCACCAGGCGCAGGCGCCCGTCCACGAGGTGGCTGGCAAGGTGGATGGTACCGCCGCCGACCTTTCCGCTCAAACCGTGGCGAATGCAGTTCTCGATCAACGGCTGCAACAGCATGCTGGGCACCAGGCGGTCCAGCGTGTCCTCGCTCACGTCCTTGGTGAAGCGCAGGTTGTCGCCAAACCGGACCATCTCGATGGACAGGTAGTCGTCGATGAAGCTCAGCTCGTCGCGCAGCGGATTGAAATTGTCATGCTTGCGCAGGAGACGGCGCAAGATGCTCGAGAGCCGGTAGACCACCCTGCGCGCCTGGTCCGGATTGGTGCGGATCAGAGAGGAGACGGAGTTGAGAGTGTTGAAGAGGAAGTGCGGGTTAATCTGGCTGGACAACGCTTCCAGGCGCGCTTCGGTAAGCAGCCTCTGCTGGTTTTCGAGCTTCCGCTCAGTGCGCGTGTTGTTCCACACCTTCAAGGGCAGCGCCGTGGCAAACAGCGTCGTGACGTACAGCGCGACGATGCTGAGCGGATGCGGGTTCGGCCAGTTCGGATAGATGTAATAAATGGCTGCACGCGGGCCGAAAAGATGACCCAGCGTAACGCGCAGCAGTTCGGCAAGAACGACAGTCAGAAAAAAGAACAACTGGAACGCCGTACGCCGGTGATCGTGCCGCCGGAACAGGTGGTAGATGCTGAGATCGAAGAACGGCGAAAAGCGCCAGATGTCCTCCGTATCCGGAGCGCAATCCCGCAACAAGCCGCCGATGACCCCCACCGCCGCCATCAACGGCATCGTCAGGTACTCGCCGTTGACCATGGCGGGAACGGAGATCAGAACACCGCCCAGCAGGCCGGTGACGTAGCCTCCCACAAGCCCGGCGAGCAGGCTGCCCTCCAGGCCAAGATCCACCGCCGCATAAGACTTGGTGAGTACTCTCGTCGCCACACCCGCCCCGAAGATCAGCGCGAGCCCCAACGCTAGGCGCACGCGCTGCGCCAGCGTGCGCTCTTCCTGCATCAGCATGCGCTGAAACGCGTTCGAACGCACCAGGATGCTGGCCAGCGATGCGGACACGGCGAGCTTGACGAGCAGTACGACTAAATAGTCCTCAATCATCCAGGTACGCCGAACATTATAGAATGGAATGTGAGATTCACTTGTTGCCGCCGCTCCGAACTTCACTGGAACCGATGGAGACTTCAACAGGCGCTAGGTTACGCAAAGTGGCCGAAGCGCAATTTCCGACGCTGTACGGCAAATTCCGAATTTTCGGATTCGAATGGGGAGATCCCTCGAATCCCGAGGAGATCGTGGCCCTGCGCATGGGCGATGTCTCAGGCTCGCCCGCGCCGCTGGTGCGTATCCACTCCCAGTGCCTGACAGGCGACGTGTTCCACAGCATCCGTTGCGATTGCCGGGCCCAGTTGGAAATGGCCTTGGAGATGATCTCCGACGAAGGCCGCGGACTCGTCATCTACGAGATGCAGGAGGGGCGCGGCATCGGTTTGCTCAATAAACTGCGCGCTTACGAATTGCAGGACGCCGGGGCGGACACAGTGGAAGCCAATGAGCAGTTGGGCTTCGAGGCGGATCTGCGAGATTACGCGCTGCCGGTCCTCGTGCTGCAGTATTTCGGCGTCGACCAAGTGCGCCTGCTTTCCAATAATCCCGAGAAGATCGAGGCGCTTGAGCGCAACGGCATCCATGTGGTCGAACGCGTGCCCTGCCTGGTCAGCCCGGATGCGTACTGCGGCGACTATTTGCGCACGAAGAAAGAGAAAATGGGCCACCTGCTCGAAGGTTTCTGAGCTGTAGACTCGTCTTCCCCGGCCTCACCGGGCGGACAATGCGAACCGCTCCATCACGGCACGGATTTCCCGGCCCAGTTCCTGGCGTGTGACCGGCTTGGCAACGTAGCCATCCATGCCTTGTGCCAGGCACCTCTCACGGTCGCCCTTGAGCGCGTGCGCCGTCATGGCAATGATGGGGGTGTGCAAGCCGGCGTGCGCTTCGCGTTCGCGAATGACGCGGGTCGTCTCAAATCCATCCATCCCCGGCATCTGCACATCCATCAGCACCAAGTCGAATTTCGCGCTCTCGAGTGCAGCGATCGCCTTCAATCCGTCTTCCACCGCGGTCGCCGTGTAGCCCAGGCGTTCGATGAAGCGTACCCCGACGGCGCGGTTCACCGCGTTATCCTCGACTAGCAGAACGGACAAGGATGGACACTCGCCTTCCGATTCGTCCGACGTCCGCGCACCCGGCTCCCGGTTGTTCCCGTAGCTGGCGAGGCCCAGTGCCCGTGTGATTGCTTCGTACAGGCTCTCCCGGTCAATCGGCTTGAGCAGGCAGTGCTCGATTCGGGAGGCGCGGCGGCGTTCCGCACTGCAGTTTAGATCGCTGGAACTCAGCATCAGCACAACTGTTTCATGGGACCCGTCGAGCAAGGCGATCCGCTCCGCCAGTTGGTATCCGTCCATTCCCGGCATCAGCGCATCCACCAAAACCAACGGAAATGGAGTGCCGGCGCGCTTGGACCTGACGATGCTCTCCAACGCCGCTTCACCGGAGCCGGCCTCCTCGGCCGTCATGCCCCAACGGCGTGCGTACTCGCACAAGATCCGGCGGTTAGTCGCGTTGTCGTCCACCACGAGTACGGACAGGCCCTCCAACCGCGCAGCGTCCACGCGGGCGGGGACGCCTTTCCCGATTCCGAACCGCGCGGTGAAATGGAAACGGCTTCCCCGCCCCAACTCGCTCTCCACCCAGATCCGGCCGCCCATCATTTCCACCAGGCGTGAGCAGATGGCCAGGCCCAGCCCCGTGCCTCCGTACTTCCTCGTCGTTGAGCCATCGGCCTGCCGGAAGGCGTCGAAGATGAAGTCCTGCTTCTCCTGTGCGACACCAATCCCGGTGTCCGCCACCGTGAAACCAAGGACACAATCGTTCTCGTTCGATTCAAAGCAGTCCACGGTAACGACGACTTCCCCGCTCGCGGTGAACTTGATGGCATTCGAGAGCAGATTTGAAAGGATCTGGCGAAGGCGGTCGGGATCTCCGGCGAGCCATTCCGGAACCTCGGGCGCGGCAGAGAACATGAGTTCCAGCCCTTTGGCTCCGGCGACCGCGGCGAATGGTTTCACGGCTCGCGCCAGTTCCTCATGCAGGTTGAAATCCAACCGTTCCAGGTCCATGCGCCCCGCTTCGATCTTGGAGAAGTCCAGAATGTCATTCAGGACACTCAAAAGCGAGCGCGCGGCGCTGGATACCGTCGAGAGGTATTCGCGCTGCTCGTCGGTGAGCTCGGTTTCCAACGCAATGTCGGTCATCCCGATCACGCCGTTGAGCGGCGTGCGAAGCTCGTGGCTCATGTTGGCGAGGAACTCGCTCTTCAGCCGGCTCGCCTCGCGCGCGACATAAAGCGCGGCTTCCAGTTCCGCACGCGAAGTCTGGACCGACGCGACCATCTCGTTGCAGGCTTGCGCCAGCACGCCTACTTCGTCGCGGCGTGCGACCCTGGCGCGGTGATGAAGTTCGCCGCGCGAGACCCGCCGCGTGAAGTCCACCAGTTCTCGCAGCGGCGCGAGGACTCCATGTAGCGACCGCTTCTGCACATAGATAATCACGGCGAACACCAGCCCCGAGATACCCAATCCGCCCCAGGCCACGTGGCGGAACAGGCGCCTTTGCCGCTCGGTTGAGACACTCAGGCGTACCGATCCGAGTGGCCGCCTTTCATCAGGCGCCACCCATTCCATCGCTGGTCCGGCGTTGGAGGGGAGTATTTCCGCATTCACCTCAAGAAGCGATTCGGGCATCTGTTGTTCCATTTCGGAAGCGGACACCACACCCCCCTGCGCCGTGCGAATCTCAAGACGTTTCACGTCGGAGAGTTCGAGGGCCCTGCGCGCGATGCGATCCAGTTCCGCAGTGTCCTCCATCATCGCGGCCAGTTCGCTCTGCTGCGCTACACTTTCGGCGACGGTGCGCGCCCGCATTCTCATCTCGCTCTCCACCGTCTCGCGCTGCACCACCAGAAATGCCAGCGCCAGGCCGAGCACGCAGGCAGCCGAGACCACCACCGGCAGGACGTTCACTGCCAGCGTCTGCGCCAGAAGGCTGCGCTCAATCGAATCTTTCCAGTTCTGCCACCGGCGTTTCATCTGACTAGTACCAACTCCCCGCCGCGCTTTGGTATCCGCAAGTCAATCCCGAAAATGCGCATCGCTCGTTCGTTGACAATGGTCCTCACCACTCGCGCCTCTTGCCTCGCCTTGAGCGGAGCCCCCTCCAGGAACCGCAAGGTCGATTCGGCAGCCTGTATGCCTATTTCCCGGTAGTCCGGTTGGAAGCCCGCCAGGGCCCCAGCCCTGACGAATCCGGTCGAGAATCCGACCAGCGGCAAACGCAAACGGATCGAGGACAGTATCAACGCCTGAGCGGGTGCGGATTGATAGAGGACCCGGTCGGGAAGGCACAAGACCAAATCCACCGCGCCCGCCAGCGCCCGGAACGCTTCCAGCATTTCCTTCGGACTCCGGCACTCGGCGAACTTCACCGTGAAGCCATGTGCTGGTGCCTCGGCCGCTATCTCTGCCTGCTCGCGGCGCTCCAAAACCGGGCCCGAAATCATGCCGAGCCTCCTCCAGCCGGGGAAGAGGTGTTTCAGGCGCGCCAAAACGGTTCGGGCAGGTACCGCGAGCGGGATTCGCGAAACAATCCGTTCAGACGCGGCCCTCCCCGGCAACGCGTCCCCGTCCAGTCCAAGCGCCATGGCCGAGAGAACCGGCACGTCCAGGACTGCGGCCGCGGCCGTGGCACGTGTGCCGATGGCGACGATGAGCCCTGGCCTGATGGCCTGAATCCGGCTTATCACGTCGCCGTCTTCCGGGCCCAACTCGAAGTACTGCTGTACTACGCTTGATCCCAAAGCCATGCGCACGCCCGCGGCAGCTTCCCGGTATGCGAGAGCGGCGGAACTGCTCAGTACAACCACGGTCCGAGCGCTTCGCTCCACACCGTATCCAACCCGCGCCAGCGGCGCGAGCGGCGCGCAACCCACCATACCGAGCAGTATTCGCCGCCTGTGCATGCTTACGCCCCAGGACGCCAGTCAATCCGAAGGAAGACAGTCCTACCCGGGCGCAACAGCGTGAGCATGGAATGCTCCGCGCTGATTGGATCGTAATAGCGGCGATCGGTCAGGTTCCGGATGCCGAACTGCAGGTCCAGTTGCGGGTGCAGCCGGTTGGTGTTGACGGTCAGATCCGCAAGCACGGCGCCCGCGACTTTTCCACCATCGACCGCCAAACTCGCGCTATGGTAACGGCCGGCCATTGCCAGGCTGAAACGATCCCCGAACAACGGCACCGCCGCGCGAAGCTTTGCCAACCTGTCCGGCGAGTTGGGCAGATCCATGCCGTGCCTGTATCGCGCCTCTTGAACGCTGAACGAAGCGCCCAGTTCGAACCACTCTGTCGCGCGCCCCTTCATCTCCACGTCCACGCCGGAAGCCCAACTGTCGCGCTGATTACGGTACTGAAGGATCGTTTCAGCGACTGGAACGCCTTCAATCAGGCCCTCAAGGCGGTAGTAGTAAACCGACGCCGCAGCCGAGAGCCGCGGCGTCAAGTCCTTCTCTCTCACGAATTCGAGACTGTGGATCTTCTCGGCTACGAGCAGCGGGCTGGGCGACCAGTAACGCTCGTATGTGGAGGGATTCCGGAACGCGCGCCCATAGATCAACTTGTAACTGGATTTCGGTGAGGCCTTGTAGACGGCGGCCAAGCGGGGAGAAAAGAACGTCGCGTTCTGCCGCGAATCGTCCAGCCGGAGGCCCACGAACAACGTCCAACGGTTGGAGAGGTTCCATTCCTGCTGCGCGAACAGCGCACAAGATTGATCCCTTTTGTTGGTGTTGACAAGCAGAAGGCCGGGCCGGTCCACCTGGTAGTCCTGCTGTAGATTCCGTATGTCGGCATCGAATTGTCCGCCCAGCGTCAGCGTCCCCAGCTTGCGTACCGGCATCTGGTAGCTCAACCTGGTCCCCACCCAGTCGCCTGTCGCGAATTCGCGCCTGTCGAAGACGCTCCCTTCGTCGTCGAGCGAGTCATAGCGGCCCCTGTAACGAAACTGATCGTAGTAGAAGCGCCAGTTGAGACTGGAATCCTTGCCGATCGCGCGTGTCCAGGAAGCCTCAACGAAACTATGGGCGTCCCGGGAACTCGTGCCTGAATCGCCAAAGATTGTGCCATAGTATCCAGCCGGAGCCAAGGCTTTGTTATCGGCGAAACTGGCAATGACGCTCCAGTCTTTCCAGGTCAAATGCGCAAATGTCCGGTAGCCCTGCGTCGCGTCGACATTCCCGGTCGAGCCGAATCCAGGAACCTCCAGCGCGCGGCCACCGTTGTGATATGCCGCCGCGGACATAAGGAGATTCGCGCCGCGCCCCAAATACGCGGACGACGTCACCACCCCCTTGCGCACGTTTTGACTGCCGGCGGTGGCGGAAACCGTGGTTCGGTCCGATTCGGCGGGCGGCCGCGTGAAGATATTCACCGTTGCAAATACCCCGTTGCTGCCATAGAGCGCTGAAGTGGGCCCGCGCACAATCTCGATCCGGTCCACCAGGCTCATATCAATGCCGAAGTCCTCCCCGAACATGTACATCGCCGAGTAAACGTTGTCGGTAAGGTAGTGACCGTTCACCAGCACCAGGATGCGCGTACAGTAATCACCCGGCAGGTTGAAGCCGCGCACCCCGGCGAAAGTCTGGACGCCGTCGCTGGTCACATGGAAACCGGCGGCGCTGTCGAGCGCTTCACCGAGCGTCCGGTATCCGTACCGCCGGATTTCGTGCTTGGTGATTACGGTCATGCGCGCGGGTGCCTGTTCCAGGGTCCGGGCGTATAGCGTCGCTGTCTCCACAGGCGGGATGTCGTCGAACAGCACCGATTCCGCGGTATCGCCGTTCCTGGTGTGCCCGTTATCCGGCTCCCGGGCGAAAACCGGAACGCATGCTATCGCGCAAATCGCGACAGCAAAGAATGTCCTCCAACACTGCACCTTGTCTCTCTCCGAATAGGCCACTGGCCGGTGCCTCATGACCCATATCGGCCGGCGATGATGGATTCAGCCCATTATTTCCCCGTGCCGCCCTGCTCGACTCTGCGTAAGGTTGTCTACCCAGGAGCGATTCGCGCATATTCGCTCAGAAACAACAGGGAGGCTCGGCCGCCGAAGTAGCGGCGAGGGGCGCGAGGCATTGGCAATGCGGATGCGTCTCGTCGGGATCATCGCCGGGGAGCATCATGGCGCGGAGCGCGGGCAGCGTCACTCAGAGCTATCGCGCCGGATCTCGCGTCACCGGCTTGAGTAGATCGAATCCCACCTGAAAACCGCAAAAGCTTCTTTACGTCGCCAGAGCCGTCGTCCAGGGTAGCGCACCGGGCTTGACCACGACAGCGCGGTCTTCACTCAACCGGCGCTCCGCCGCCTCGAGCAGAGTGTTGGCCTCTGTGCCGTCGTCCGGGTAGCTGGATTCGCCGGCCGCAATGCGGATGGCCGCCCCCCACATCCCCGTCTGAACAGCCTGATGAGCGGCCTCGACCAACTGATCTCTCTTCGGACCGGCGGCGCCCGTGGACAGGCCCGGCATCAGGAGAGCGAATCCCGCAGGTCCCCACCGTGCGAGAAAATCGTACTGTCGGCCCTGTGCTTTCATGACTTGAGCCAGCATCCGTAGTCCTTGCAGATGCTTGTCCCCACAGTTGGCGGGGCCGGCCTGGTCGGAGAAGTTGGCCGATAGGAGCACGACACTGAACGGAACGCCCGTTCGCGACGAGCGCGCCAGCTCGCTGTTCAATTGAGCCAGCAACGCCCAGGCATTCGGAAGACCCGTGGCATAGTCCGTCGTCACCTGGAGATTCTGCTCCCGGTCGCGCAGCATACCTTGCAGCATGGCGGTGAGATTGGGGCTGACATCCTGAAGGATGCGTAAGTGCTCCTCGGTGAAAGCGTCTTCCTGCTGTTGGTACAGTGACAGAACTCCCAGCATGCCGTCGGACGCCTCCAGTGGCACCGCCAGGGCGGAGCGCAGGGGGTTAGGCCACTCCAGTGTGCTGGGGGTGAAAGGTTCCGTCGCCGGGTTGCCGTTTACGATGGGCGTGTTGTGATCGGCCACCCAACCGCTGAGTCCCTGCCCCGTGGGGATATGCAGCGCTTCGAACAGACGGCGGTTCTCGCCTCGCACATAGCGCGGGACCAACCTTCCGTTCTCGCGAACATACAGGGCCATGCTGTCATAGGGCACCCTGCTCCGCAGGCGCTCAGCTAGCACCGACAAGGACTCTTCCATGCTGAGGGAGTCGCGCAGGTCCTTGCCAAGTTCAAGGCTGGCGAGAAGATCTTGTTCCACGGCGCAGATGGGCGGCGTCGATCTTTCTGAAGTTCCTGAACCTGCGGCCGCCCGCGCCGGGGCAGACTGTTGATAGCCGGCTCCGGGCGCCGCTACATTCGGGGAACCTGTCTCGACGATTGACCGCCCCCCCGCTTCGCCGAGTTGTTGGACCTTCTTCAACATAAATGGGTAGCGGCGCTTCAGCGCATCCACTACCACCGGGTCAAAGCCCGATTCCCTCCCGATCTCGAGCCATTGAATGGCTTGCTCAGGCGACAGAGCGCGCCGGTACTGTCGGTCCGAAGTCAGTGCATCCAGGCAGTCTGCCACGGCCAGGATCCGGGCGGCGAGCGGTATGTGAGTGCCGCTGAGGCCATCCGGATATCCCTTACCATTCCACCGCTCATGGTGGGCCCTGACCAGAGGCGCTACAGGGTAAGGGAAATCCACGTGCCGGAGGATCTCCGCGCCCACAATCGAGTGCGCTTTCACCCGCTCGAATTCCTCCGGCGTCAGTTTGCCGGGCTTTCCGAGAATGTGATCTGGTACCGCAAGCTTGCCGATGTCGTGCAACAGGGAGGCGGCCCGTAGCGATTCGGTCTCCTCCTTGCCCAACTGTAACTCCTCGGCCAGTTCCATGGCGTAAATCTGCACGCGCTGCAGGTGGTGGTGCGTGGTCTCGTCCTTCGCCTCCGCCGCAACCGCCAAGGCCTCAACGATCTGCATGTGGAGTCTGGCTACCTGCTCGGCATGGTCTTTCTCAGTTTGCAGACGCGTCAACTGGAAGCTGTATGACCGGCGCAGCAGATAGAGCATCGGCAATACCGTAACCATCCCCTCCCAGTGGAATCCTAGGCCGGGAACGAGAAACATGCCGGCGACTGCTGGCCCAACCACATAATATGGGTACGCCTGCAGATGAGTCTCCTGCCAAATTTTCGCGAACCGCGTGCCTCCCTCAAGCGATGTGGCGCCCGCGAGCAGCGGCGCCCGGACAATGAAGAACATGGAGGCGGCCAGCACCATGGTGAGCGAAGAGTCGAGGTGGATTCGGTCGACTAGAGCCGAATGGTATACGGCATATGCCGCGGACATCGCGAGCGCCGAAACCGCCACGTGGAAGAGCATACCCCTCGCGCCGCCTGTCTGCTTGCCGCCCACCGCACGATCCAACAGGCAGGACGTGCATGCCAACACGAGCGTTTCCGGCAAGCTGAAAGTGCCCAGGCCGAAGAGCACGAACAGCACGTGAATCGGCATCGCGCCGATGCTTACCGAACGGCAGATCCGCAGCCCGGTAGTCAGGAGAACCAGATAGAAATAAAGGCAGAAAAGCGCTGGCCTCTCGGAACTCCAGGACGCCAGCGAGACCCCAAGGATTCCCAGCCCCAGCAGGGTCACGCTACCGGTAAGTAAACCGGCGCGAGTAAACAAGCGCGATGCGATCCGTCGCCGCAGATGACACCTCCAGCTTGGCCGAACATCCCCAGAATCGGGTATGCCACTCTGAATTACAAGCAACTAAGGCAAGCCTCTTGGCGAGCTAAGAGAATGACCTGAGAGAGTCCGCCGGCTCGGACTTCACGCCGGCCTCCTCGGAACATGGACCCTACTGGACCGGAGCGGATCGCGTGTGCGCCGGCGAACGGAAGATGGCATTGAGAAACAGTACGTTCATCCCGTCCAAATACGCTCGGAAACACGGGTCGCATGTGAAGCCGATCACGTAGCCGCGCCCTCGCCGTTGAACCACCACGAGCGGCTTGTAAGCCAACTGCTCCCGGTTTTCACGCCACAAGTATCCCCCTGCGACCAATTGATCGGACGGGAGGAATACGGCCGCATTGACGCCCTTGTCGATCTTCATCGGCGCGAAGATGTCGCGCCCGCTGAACATCGCGTTCACTGTGGGGCCCGCGCCGGCGGTGATCCAGTGGTCCGGGTCGAGACGCGCGCGAACCAGGACGCCCGGCACCGGGTCGGGCGTTTCCTTGTCCGCCCGAATAGCCTTCTGATAGTCCGCCTCGCTGGCGAGCACTTTGCCGTCGATGCGCGCGCCGGCCTCCGCCGGCTTTTCGGGCGTCTTCTTTTCGGCCTCGGACGGACGCGCGGCGTTTTCGCGCGCCAAGTCGAGCAGCGCCACCTTGGGATCGGCCAAGAACGCGAGCGCGCCCTGCATGGCGACAATTGTGCCCCCGGCCGCGGCCCATTCCTTCAAGCGGCGGATTCCGCCCTCGCCCAGGACAGAGGCGTAACTCTCCGCGGCCCCGTTAGGCAGGATCAGGACCTGCACCTTGGCCAGGTCCGCATCCGCCAGGGACTGCGCGCGAATCGGCGTCACCGGATAGTGGTACTGCCGCTCCAGCACGAAGCGCGTCCAGCCCGCGGCCGTCGATGACACCGGACGGTCCCAGGCCAGCGCTACCGTGGGACGCCGCAGTTCTTTCACGTGACGGCTCCCAAGATCCGCGCCTTCCTCGACCCAGCCGGAATCCGTGCCGGCGATTTCAGCGCCGGTCGAGGCGGCCAACTTCGCCAGCCTGGCCGCCAAGCCCTCCCCGTTCTCTTTCACCTTGAAGATGAGAGTTCCCGCCGGATAGTGGCGGCCGGTTAGCACGAACGGTTTGTCGCTGCTCCATACCCGCAAACCCTCGCGCAGCGCAGCCGCGAGCAGGCGCCCCTGTGCTGCGCTCCCCCAAGGAGCCAGAAACGAGAGCGTCGCCGCGGGATGCGTCAGCCGGCCGGCCGGAGGCTTTCCCGCATCCACGATCTCGAATCGAGCTTCCGCCGGTCCCGCGGCGGCCACCAGTTCCACGTTGAACATCAGCGCCAGCGACCATGCCGTAACATCGTAGATCTCGTCGGGCAGTTTTTTAGCGCGCCGGCGTTCCTGTTCCTTGATGAAGCCTTCCTCCATCTTCACGTCCGAATCGAGGAGGGTGCGCACCAGCCTCCTGGCCGGTTGCGCCATGTCGATCACGTAACTGGCGGCCGGATACTCGACACCCGCCGCCCGCAACACACCCACAGAACGCTTTACCTCCACGCCTTGTTCGGCCAGCAGACCGGCCAGTTTGTCCACCGCCGCCACATCGCCCCGGCGCGGCAGGATGTACGTGCGCGCCTTCTCCGCGCGGCCTTCCTCGATCGCGGTCTTCGAATAGGCGTGGAAATTCCGCAACAGTCTCTCCCTGTTGCGCGCGGCCGTCTCCGCCGTGGCCATGGCGGCCACAAAGTGGTGTTGGACGGTCTCGCGGAAATGGAAGGTGGTCTCATCGCTGCGGCGCATCAGCAACCCGCGACTCGAAGCCTGCTCATACGTCATGGCAATGCTGCCGTAGTAGGACGGCCAACTGGCGCCATAACCGGGGTAGAAGGCGTCGAATACGTCGCGCGTAAAGTAGCTGAAGCCGAACTTGTCGAACCAGCGCGCGTTGTTCTTGCCGAACCAGTCGAGAGCGGCAACCTGGTCCTTGGTCAGGTGCGGATTGAACGGCGCGGCTTCCGGCGCGAAGTAATACGTGGAATCGGAACCCATCTCGTGCAGGTCCACGAAAACGAGCGGATACCATTCCAGCAGCGCTTTCACCTGGCTGCGGATCTCGGGTTGCGTCAGCGCGATCCAATCGCGGTTAAGATCAAACAGGTAGTGATTGCCGCGCCCGCCCGGCCAGGGCTCCACGTGTTCGGCCGATTGCGGATATGCGTCAGGCTCGATGCCCTCGGTCTGCTCGAAATGCCGCACGAAGCGGTCATGGCCGTCGGGGTTCTGCGTAGGCACGAGAAACACGACCGTATTGGCGAGGATATCCGCAACCAGCGGGTCCTTGCGGGCGGCGAGCAGATGGTACGCCACCAGCATCACGGCTTCGGTCGAACTGAGTTCGTTGCCGTGCACGCCGGCCGCAATCCATGCCGTGGCCGGCAGCGTTGCGATCAACTTGGCGGCCTCCGCGTCCGAGGTGCCGCGTGGATCGGCTAGCCGTCGCATGCCGGCCTTTATCTCCGGCAGGCGCTTCATGTTGCCTTCCGAAGCCACCACGGCGTAGATCAACCTGCGGCCTTCCCAACTGCGGCCGTATTCGAACACCTTGATCCGGCTGCCGGCCGTCGCCGATAATGCATCGAAGTACTGGAGTATGCCGGCGTGGCTGGTGATGCGCTCACCCGCGTCATAGCCCAGAACTTTGCTAAATGCGGGCACGGAGGCGTCGTAGGTCACCCCCGGCCAATACTCAAACCGGGCTTCCGCGCCCGACAGTGCGAAAGCCATTGCCAGGACCAACAGCCCAACCGGGTGGCTCATAAGCTAATAAGCATATTGCATCTTCCGCCGCGCCACCATAAGCTTTTGCGGATAATGAAGTCCATGAGATTGCTTGCCTTGCTGTGCCCCGCCCTGCTGGCCGCCGCCGGCCCCATCGACATCGGTTCGCGCCGGCAGTTGTTCGTCGACCGTTACTTGATCGAGAATGCGAAAGGCGTTGAACTGCGCCTGGCCACGCCGGTCGACGCCGGCCCCGCCCTGGTCCTGGACAAGCCCTGGGAAGGAGCTTTCTCGGGCTACTTCACGGTGATTCAGGACGGCGCACAGTATCGGCTGTATTACCGTGGCGAACCGCACGCGGGTAAGGATGGCAATCCGGGGGAAGTCACCTGCTACGCCGAGTCGCGCGATGGCGTTCACTGGACCAAGCCCGAGTTGAGACTCCACGAAGTTTCCGGAACAAAGAATAATAATGTTGTTCTGGCCAACAACCCGCCGTTTTCGCACAACTTCAGCCCCATGCTCGATGCTCGGCCTGGCGTCGCGGCCAGCGAGCGTTACAAAGCGTTGGCGGGAGTCCATCAGAGCGGCCTGTACGCCTTCGCGTCGCCGGACGGGATCCACTGGCGCAAGCTGGCCGGCGAGCCTGTGCTGACCTCGAAAGCCTTTGCATTCGATTCGCAAAACGTCACTTTCTGGAGCGAAACCGAGCGGCGTTATGTCTGTTACTTCCGGACCTGGAAACGCATCGGGGCCACCAACTACCGCTGGGTCTCGCGCACCACCAGCACCGATTACCTGCATTGGGACGCGCCGGTCGAGATGAATTACGGGGATGCTCCGCCCGAGCATCTGTACACCAATCAGACTGGTCCGTACTTCCGGGCGCGCGATTTCTATGTGGGCATCTCGGCGCGCTTCCTGCCCGGCCGGCAGGTGATCACCGCCGAGCAGGCCGCCGCCATCAGCGTCGATCCGGGCTACTTCAAGGACTGCTCGGACGCGGTGCTGATCACCAGCCGCGGCGGGGACCGTTACGACCGCACCTTCATGGAGGCCTTTCTGCGGCCCGGCTTGGGTATTGAAAACTGGGTTTCACGATCAAACTACCCGGCGCTCAACCTGGTCCAGACCGGCCCGTCGGAGATGTCTTTCTTCGTCGTGCGCAACTACGGCCAGCCGAGCATCTACCTGCGGCGCTACAAACTTCGCCTGGATGGCTTCGCTTCGGCCCATGCTCCTTACGCGGGCGGCGAACTGGTGACGAAGCCGCTGCGCTTTGCCGGCGGCCAGCTCGAACTGAACTACTCCACCTCGGCGCCCGGTGGGATCCGCGTCGAAATCCAGGACGCGAGTGGAACGCCGATCCCGGGCTTCACACTGGCCGAGTCGAAAGAGATCGTGGGCGACGAAATCGCCCGCGTCGTGGCCTGGAATTCCGGAGCCGATCTGAAGCGGCTGTCCGGCCAGCCTGTCCGGCTGCGGTTCGTCATGCGCGACGCGGACATTTATGGCCTTCGTTTCCAGGATTGATTGCGGGCGGGTTCCATCCCCGGACAGGTAACGGCGAAGCCTGTTCGAGCGCCTTTTCAAGCGAAAGGCTCGTTTTGTATCCTGAGAGCAGGTAATGCCCTTGACCAGTCATTCCAATCCGAGTACGGATGAAACCTCCTCCAAGTCACGGCTTCGCTGGCTTCTGTTGCCGTTGCTGATCGTAGGCGCCGGCGCCACGGGCTACCTTATTTGGGGAAAACCGGCGCCCCAGTCAAAGAAGGCCCGCGTCGTGGTCGTGCGCACCGTAAAGGCATCCATCGGTCCCTTGGCGCGCACCCTGCGGTTGACCGGCCAGACTTCGGCGCGCGTTTTTGCCGCCGTTACGGCCCCCCGTCTGCGCGGCCCTGAGCGCGGCAACGCCATGATCCTGATCCGCCTGGTCAAGAGCGGCAGCATGGTCAAGAAGGGTGAACTGCTGGCCGAGATCGATTCCACCTCCACGCGCGATCACATTGACGACGTGCAAGACATGGTAGCGGCAGCCGAGAAGGACATTGTTAAACGCAAGGCGGAGCAAGCCGTTGAGTGGGAAAACCTGCAGCAAACCCTTCGTGTCGCCAAAGCCGATCTGGACAAGGCAAGACTCGAAGCCAAGGCCGCCGAAGTGCGCACCATCGTGGACCAGGAATTGCTCAAGCTCTCGGTCGAGGAAGCCGAGGCGCAGTACAAGCAGTTACAGGGTGACATCGCCAACAAGAAGATCATCCACGACGCCGAGTTGAAGATCCTCCAAGTGACTTACAGGCGGCAGCAAATGCACCTGGAGCGCCACATGACGGACCTCTCAAAGCTGGTGATGCACGCGCCCATGGATGGCTTGGCGGTGATGATGCCGATTTTCCGCAATGGCGAATTCGGGCAGGTCGAGTTGGGCGACCAAGTGGGCCCGGGTCAGCCCTTCATGCGTGTAGTAAAGCCTGACTCCATGCAATTGGAGGCCACGGTGAACCAGGCCGAAGCCACCGTTCTGCGACTGGGACAGGAATCCGAAATCACCCTGGACGCCTTCCCCGGAGTGAAATACCACGGCAAGGTGGACAGTATCGGTGCACTGGCCACCGGTGGCTGGCGCCAGAACTATTTCATCCGCAATATCCCCATCCGCGTGCACATCGACAATCAGGATTCCAGGTTGATTCCGGACCTTTCCGGCGCCGCCGATGTCACGCTCGAACACAAGGAAAACGTCGTGCGAGTCCCGCTGGAAGCCGTTTTCATGGATTCCGGCAAGCCGGCCGTCTTTGTGCGCGAGGGGGGACGCTTCGTGCGCCGGGCTGTGGAATTGGGTTTGGAGAGTAACACGCAAGTGGAAGTCGTCAGCGGGTTGAAGGGTGGCGAGGAAGTCGCCGTTGAGAGGCCCCCGGCCACAGCCGGCTAGAAACTCCTACAATCAAACCTAGGATGACAGGCCGCGAACGCATCGCTCTCACTATGCGGCACAAGGCACCGGACCGCGTGCCGGTGATGTGCCAGCTCTCCATCGGACACTACAACCTGAACGGCGGCTATAAACCTCACGAAATCTGGTACGAAACCGAGGCTTTCGCCGACGCCGCGGTGAAACTGGCTCGCCGCTACCGCTTCGACGGTATTCTGGTGGCGCTGGCCGGGCGTCCCGCGAATTATCTCGCCCAAGCCGTTTCCATCACCGGCGGCGACGACGGCCAGTGGATCCAGTGGCGAAACGGCGACCGCACATTCTTGCCCTGGGACGACATGGCGGTTCATCATCCGGCCGATGCGTCACGGCCCGTGCGCGCCGATTTTGACGCCTTCGATCCCGATTCGGATATACACCACATAGACGATTACTTGGGCCATATCTGGAACGCGCTCTATCACATCCAGAGCCTGCCTGATAAAGACTATGGCGGACCGCTCGAACCCGGCCGCATCCCCGGCTACCTGTTCGGTGCCATCGACATCGTTCGCGCCAAAGCGACGGATCTTTCCGTCCACGGCTCGGTCTACTCACCGCTCACGCACTTCTTCGAGTTATTCGGTTACGAGCCGGCGCTCATCGGCCTGCGCACTGATCCTGGGCGCGCGCACGCCGTGCTCGACCGTCTCACCGGGGGCGTCATCGCCTGGTCGCTCGCACTGCTCGAACACGGCGCCGACGCGCTGGACCTTTCCTCGGCCTTCGTGGGCGCGCCGTTTCTTTCGCGGAGCCAGTACCAGGAGTTCGTGGTTCCATACGAAAAGCGCGTGAACGAAGCCATCAAAGCCGCCGGCGGCATCTGCTACACGCACACCTGCGGGCGCATCGGCGACCGTTTGGACCTGATGGCCGCAACCGGCACTCTCGGTATCGATACGCTCGATCCGCCGCCGCTCGGCAACACCGACCTGGCCGAGGCCAAGCGCCAGTTCGGAGAGAGGTTCTTCTTCAAAGGCAACATGAACTCGGTGGAGTTGCTGCGCATGACCACGCCCGCCCAGGTGCGCGAACATGCCGCCGGCCGCATTCGCATCGGTATGCCCGGCGCCGGATACATCCTCAGCACGGCTTGTTCGGTGGCGCCGCGCGTGGAACCGTGGAAGCTCGAAATGCTGGCGCCGCTCGCCGGGGAGTTGGGCCGCTACGAATCGCCCGGCGCAGTCTGATATCTTGGAAGCCACCGGAGATCAAACATGGAAAGCAGAACTGTTAGCAGGAGGAAAGTGCTGGTTGCCGCCACGGCCGCTACCTTGTTGCGCCCGGAGCGCGTCCTGGGCGCCAATGATCGCATCCGCGTGGCCATGATCGGCGTGGGCCGGCGCGGCCTGCTCGGCGAAGCACTCATGTTCGCCAAAGACTCTAACGTCGATCTGGCCGTGGTGTGCGATACCTGGCGCCAACGGCGTGAGGCGGCCGCCGGCCGCATCCAAAAGTCTCTTGGAACCACACCCGAGTTGATCCTAAGCTGGCAGGACGTGCTAGCCCGCAAGGACATCGACGCCGTCATTATCGCGACGCCCGATCATCAACACTGCACTCAGCTTGCCGCGGCGGCCCGCGCCGGCAAGGATGCCTATATCGAGAAACCCATGGCCATGAATATGAAAGAACTCATCATGGCCGTGGATGCGGTGAAGAAGTACAACCGGGTGGTGCAAGTGGGCACGCAGATCCGCAGCCTGCCGTCGTCGGTCGCGGCCCGGAAGTTCGTCGCCGCCGGCGGCATAGGCAAAATCATCAAAGTGGAACAGTCGCGCAACGCATGGAAACCCTATTGGCACGGCTACGCCGATCCGAGCCTGAAGGAATCCGATGTCGATTGGAAGACGTTCCTCATGCACGTGAAGCCGCGTCCCTTCGACGCCGACCAGTACACGGCCTGGATGGGCTACCGCGAGTTTTCCCAGGGGGCGCACGCGGGCCTGATGGTTCACTTCATAGACTTGTTGCACTACATCACCGGAGCCACGGCGCCGCGCCGGGTGATGGCCATGGCAGGAACCTATTGTTGGAAGGATGCGCGCACCTGCCCGGACTCCATCGAGGTCATGCTCGAGTACCCCGAGGGGTTCCTGGTGCGCTACAACTCGACGTTCGGTAACGGCGCTAACAATTACTTGAAGTTCTTCGGCACGCGCGGGGTGATGGACGCCAGCCGCTGGGGTTGGAAGGATTCGTTCGCCATTAGTGGCGATGGCACGCAGGATGCCGACCGCATCCAACCCGGCCAGGCGATTCCGCCCGCCGAAAGCGTCCACCACATGAAGAATTTCTTCGAGTGCCTCCGTTCGCGGCAAACACCCAATGCGTCGATCGACGCAGGCTACGCGCACTCGGTGGCCGCCATCATGGCGGACATTTCCTTCCAGAAGCGCAAAGAAGTGACTTACGACGCGGCGCGGCGCGCAATCAAGGCATGACCTTTACACGGCGATCGCCTCCAGCGTGCGCAGTTTTGCGGCGAGCGTGGTGCGCTTGAGGCGCAGCATGTCCGCGGCTCGCTTCTTGTTGCCGCGCGTGCGGGCCATGGCCTGTTCCAGAATGCTGCGCTCGATCCGCCTCACAGTGGCTTCATAGTCCAGACCGCTCGCGGGCAGCGTGATCACCGGAGTGGAACCGGGCAGAAATCCGCGGCTCGACGTGGCATGAGGGAGCGGAAAGTCTCCCGCCAGCAGCGCCTTGCGGTCGCCGCTGAGGGCGATGGCCATCTCCACGGCGTTTTCCAACTCCCGCACGTTGCCCGGCCAGTGATGCCGGCGCAGCCGCTCCAGCGTTTCTGCCGGCGCCGTCTTCGGCGGGATGTCCTCCTGCCGGCAGACCTTCGCGATGAAGTGGTGCACCAGCAGAGGAATGTCGTCCAAACGCTCGCGCAGAGGAGGCACGTGCATGGGAACCACGTTGAGCCGGTAATAGAGGTCCTCCCGGAAGCGCCCCTGACGGATGCGTTCGGTCAGGTCCGCGTTCGTGGCCGCGATCACGCGCACGTCCACGTGCACCGTCTCGGAACTGCCCAGCCGCTGGAACTCGCGCTCCTGTAACACACGCAGCAGCTTCGCCTGCAGGTCGAGCGGCATATCGCCGATCTCATCCAGAAAGATGGTGCTGCGGTGGGCTTGCTCGAAACGGCCCACGCGGTTGTTCAGCGCCCCCGTGAATGCCCCACGCACGTGGCCGAACAGCTCCGCTTCTAACAGGTTTTCAGGCAGAGCGTGGCAGTTCACCGCCACCATGGGCAGGTGAGAGCGATTCGAAGCCATGTGTAGCGCGCGCGCCACGATTTCCTTGCCCGAGCCGGTCTCTCCCGTAATCAGCACAGTGCAGCGCCGGGCGCCCACCAGTCGTATGATGTGCGCGATGTTCTGCATGGGCTCGCTCTGGCCAACCATCAGGCGGCGCCAGGGCTCGCATTCGAGTGACGCACCCATCAGCGCGAGTTGCCGGCTGCGATAATACTCCACGGCATTCTCCACCACGCGCGTCAATTCCCTGGTATCCATCTCGGGGCCGAAGTAATGGTAAGCACCCATCTTGACCAGCCGCACAGCGTCCGCCATCGAACCAGCACGGTCCCGGATAATGACGGGGACCATGCCGTTTACGCGCGCGACCTCCTCGATGAACTCATCCGCTGTCCAATCATCCATGGGAAAGGCCGCGACCACGGCGTCGAAAGAAGCGGCTTTCATACATTCCAGTGCTTCCGCACCGCCCTCCGGCAACTCTACCAACACTTCCTCCGCGTCCCACCCCGACGTCCATCGGGCAATCTGTTCATCTCCGGAATCAATAACAAGCAATCGCATATGACGATCCGGGCGCGCGTTGTGGGGGTAACCGTCTCCCCGCATTTGCGCCGTCCGGCCCTCCCAGTCCATCGTCTGTGCACATGATTTCTTTAGCAGATTTCATACCTAGGAGTCTTCTCAGCCGATTCCTTATACTGGGATATTACCGGAGATATGAAGAGGATACTGTCTTTCATCTGGATGGGAATAGCGCTCAGCGCATTCGCTGTCGCGTGGGCACAAATGGCGCCGTCTGCCGCCAGCAAGCCGGACCCGCGCCGCATCTCGGCAGAGGAGCTGAAGAGAATGTTGGCAGCGCGCAAGCAAGTCTTTCTGCTGGACGTGCGCCAGCCGAAGGAACTCGATGAGGAGGGCGCCATCAAGGGGGCGATCAACATTCCGCTAGGGACGCTGGCCGACCGTCTGTCGCGAGTGCCCAAAGGGAGGCCGGTGGTGAGCATCTGCCGCGGCGCGGTGCGCGCCGCCCGGGCGGCGGATTTGCTGGAAAAGAACGGCTACACAGGCGTCCGGACCTTTGCGATGAACGACTGGCGCGAAAAGGGCTACCCGCTGGAGTACCGCAAGGCGCCACCGGCCGCAAAGAAGAAGTAGTTACGAACGCGGCGGGATCTGTTAGAATGAGTTTCGAGCACCCACCCGCAGGGCGGGAGTAATTCAGTGGTAGAATGCCAGCTTCCCAAGCTGGACGTCGCGGGTTC
>ENA-UOYA01001688-UOYA01001688.1-activated-sludge-metagenome-genome-assembly--contig:-NODE-1688-length-22715-cov-15.169241_pt1 | contig 22715 bp, 15 predicted proteins | sample MGYA00238163_ERZ764804 | MGnify/ENA primary metagenome ERZ764804 (study PRJEB28919, sample SAMN05720223) | activated sludge metagenome | isolation source: Anaerobic digester | place: Hong Kong... | reverse complement strand
AGTTTCGCGGGGCCCCCACGGCGATGCTGTCCGCCAGGGTGTCCTCTTTCCCCGGGGTGATGCGCGGTGCCCCGGACGCGAAGGCGTCGGCGATGGGCCGGCTTCCCTCAGCCTGGACCCCCACCAGCTTCGGCATCCGGTCGATGAACCCCAGCTCCAGCAGGTCGGCAAACCCCTTGTACAGCCCCCCGATGCAGCAGCCGTCCCCCACGGCGATGAACACCCGGTCAGGGACCTCCCAGCCCAGCTGCTCGGCGATCTCCAGGGCGCAGGTCTTCTTGCCCTCCACCAGGTAGGGGTTGATGGCGCAGTTGCGGTTGTACCAGCCGAAGCGGTCGATCGCCGCCGTGGCCAGGCTGAAGGCGTCCGCGTAATCTCCCTTCACCAGGAGGACACGGGCGCCGTAGACCAGAAGCTGCGTGACCTTGGCCTCGGGGGCTCGCTCCGGGACGAAGATGTAGCAGGGAAGCCCGGAAACGGCGGAAAACCCCGAAAGAGAACTGGCGGCGTTGCCCGTTGAGGCGCAGGCGATCGCGGACTGCCCCGCATCCAGCGCCTTCGCCACTCCCACCGCGCTGGCCCGGTCCTTCAGGGAAGCGGTGGGGTTTCGCCCGTCGTCCTTGACGTAGACGGCCCTGACCCCGTAGCGGGAGGCGAGCGCCTTGCTCTCGTAAAGAGGCGTCCAGCCCACCCTCAGGGAGGGGATGTTTTCCTCCTTCTCCACCGGGAGGATGGCCCGGTACCGCCAAAGGCTCTCGTCCCGGCACTGCCTCAGGGACTCGCGGCTGAACCCCGCTTTTTTCGCGGCCTCCAGGTCGATGTTCACGTCCAGCGTCCCGTCCAGGCCGCAGTCCGGACAGGTGTAGGGAGCGTTTTCCGGTTCGAATCCGCGCCCGCAGAGGACGCAGTTCAGGGAAGCGGGCCTAGGCACGGCGGCAGCCCTTTCCGGCCAGGACTGAGCGGATGATCCCCGCGTAGCCCTCGCAGGCCCGATACAGCTGGTCCAGCTCGATGTACTCGTCCACCACGTGGGCCAGGGTTTCCAGGGACCCTCCGTAGCCGATGGTGGGAATCCCGGCCTTTCCCGCATAGTAGCTGCCGTTGGTGCAGAAATAGTAGTGGGAAACGACCGGATCCTGGCCGACAGAACGAAGCCCGGCCAGGGCGGCCTGCACCAGCGGATGGTCCTCCTCGAAAAGCCAGGCGGGGGCAAAGCGCTCAGCTTTGATCGGCGCCCCCGTGTAACAGCGGTCCTCGCCCACCGCAAGCCGGACCGAAGCCTTGAGCTGGGGATCCTTCGCCATTTCCTCGTCCAGGATCTCCTGCACCTGGGCCAGCACGACCTCCTTCGTCTCCCCCACCAGGAGGCGCCGGTCGAAGGTGGCCGTGCACCGCTCCGGGATGACGCTGGCGCCGGGGTACGGCGTCGAGATGACGTCGGTAACCTCCAGGATGCCCTTGCCCAGGACCGGGTGCGTCTTCGGCACGAACCGCTCTTCTATGGCCAGGAGGAGTTTCGCCATTTTCTTCACAGCATTGAGCCCCACCGACGGGTCCGAAGAGTGGGCGCTCTTGCCGTAGGTCTCCACCACGACCTCTGCCCGGCCGCGCTGGCCCCGCTTCAGGGTCAGGTTCGAGGGCTCGCCGATGACGACGCAGTCCGGGGTGAATGCTTTTGCGATGAGCTCGCAGGCAACTCCCTCGAAGCACTCTTCATGGACGCTGCCGGCAACAAGGATCTCCCCGTCCAGCAGGGCGCCGAAATCCTGCTTCACGTGGGCCGCCGCGTGGATCATGGCGCCCACGTTCCCGATCATGTCGGTCGTGGCGCGCCCGTAAAGGCGCCCGTTCTCGATCTCGGCACCGAACGGATCGTGGGTCCACTTCGAAGGATCCGTGACGTCCACCTGGTCGATATGCCCTTCGAGAAGGATCCGGGGACCTCCGCTGCCCAGCACGATGCGGCCCACCACGTTGCCCAGGGCGTCCACGGTCACCTCGTCGTAGCCGAGGGCCTTCATGGCCGACTCGATGAACTCGGCCCGGTTCTTTTCCTGCCCCGAAAGCGCAGGGCGGCGGACCAATTCCCGGCAGTCCTCGAGAAGCCGATGCTTCCTTGCCTCGCTCAAGCTCACTTTTCACACACCTCCTGAAAGATTCCCGGACCGCCCAGCGCGGAGGCCGCGATGCCGTAATAGCCGCGGCACGCCCCGAAAAGCTGGTCCAGCTCGATGTATTCGTCCACGGCATGAGCCAGCCCCGCGAAGGACGGCCCGAAGGCAATCGTCGGCAGGTGCAGCTGGCCCCCGTAGAAACACCCGTTCGTCCCGAAACCGGGCCCCGTGGAAATCCGCGGGGCCAACCCCATCCCCTTCAGGCCCGCCTTCGCGGCCTCCAGGAAGGGGTGGTCCTCCTCCAGCACCCAGGCCGGGGCGAAATGCTCGGCCCGGATGGGAATCCCCGTGTAGCAGCGGTCCTCCGAGGAAGCGACCGTAAGCTTCCACTGCAGGGACGGATCGCCGGCGGCCTCTTTCTCCAGGATTTCTTCCAGCTGGGACAGCACGTCCTCTTTCGTCTCGCCCGCCAAAAGCCGCCGGTCGAACACCGCCCTGGCCCGGTCCGGAATCGCCCCGACGCCTTCTTCCGGCTCGGTCGAAAGGCGGACGAGGACCAGGATTCCCTTGCCGAGAAAGGGATCCGAGGGCGGCTGAAACGAGCGGGATAGGGCCGCCAGCAGGCGGACCATCGAATCGGCGGCATTGACCCCGAACTCGGGATGGGAGGAATGGGCCATCTTTCCCGCTGTTTCCAGCAGCAGTTCGGCCCTCCCCCGCTGCCCCCTCACCAGCTCCAGGTCCGAGGCTTCCCCGGTGACCACGAAATCCGGCGAGCAAGCCATGGCGACCCCGCGGGAAGCCACCCCCTCGAACTTCTCCTGGAAGACGGTCCCGGCCACCACCAGGCTTCCGCGGAGCCGATCGGCCAGGTCCTGCCGGAGAAAGGCCCCGGCCATCACCATGGCGGCGAGGCATCCCTTCTGATCGGACGCACCCCGTCCGTAGAGACGGCTTCCCCGGACAAATGCTCCGTACGGGTACTGGCTCCAGCGGGTGAAGTCGCCCGTTTCCACGTGGTCCATCTGCGCTTCCAGGAGGAGGACCGGTCCCGGCTTACCGAAGCGGATTTGCCCGATCACGCTTCCGCAAGGGTCCACGGTCACCTCGTCGTACCCGTGGGAGCGCATGGTCTCGGCCACCCGCAGGCCGACCTCCCGTTCCGCCCCCGAAAGGCTGGGGCTTCGGAGCAGATCCTGGCAAAACCCTGAAAGCTCTTCCTGTCGTTTCCCGTCCAGCATCGAGATCCCTCCCGGGAACGTCCCTTCCAGAAACGGCACGGGCCCCGGCGTTCAGCCAGGGCCTCCGACCTGCCGAAACCGCGGGGGGAAGGGGCCTATTTCAGCCCTTCCTTCGCGAGGAAATCGCGGTAGACCTTCATGAAAACTCCGCTCAGCAGCAGCAGGGCGATCATGTTCGGGATCCCCTCGATCCCCGTGGAAACGTCCACGATCGTCCAGACGAACTCGACCGGCTGCGTGACGGCGATGAACGGCGGGATCAGGTACAGCCACAAAAACGGCTTGACCGCCTTCGATCCGAAGAGGTAGACCACCGAGGTTTCGTACTCCACGGTGTAGCCGACCATGGTGGAGAAAGCGAACAGCAGGACCCCGATCGCGACGATCGCCTTTCCGAAGGCCCCGTAGAGGGACTCGAAGGCCGCGAACGTGAGGTCGACGCCGTTCAGCCCGCTGTGCCACAGGTCCGGGGCCGCGATGAGGATGACCATGGCGGTCATGGTGCAGATGACGATCGTGTCCATGAAGACCTCGAACACGCCGAAGAGCCCCTGCCGAACGGGATGGTCGGTGATGGCCGTGGCGTGGACCATCGGGGCCGACCCCATGCCGGCCTCGTTGGAGAACATGCCCCTCGACATTCCCCGGCGCATCGCCAGGATGAGGGAAGCGCCCGCGAATCCTCCGACGGCCGGGGCCGGCTGGAAGGCATAGCGGAAGATCAGGCCGAACACCTCCGGCAGCCGGGCGATGTTGACGCCGATGATTCCCAGCGCCCCGATGATGTAGAAGGCGCACATGAAGGGAACCAGCTTCTCGCAGAACTGACCGATCCGCTTGAAGCCGCCCAGGACCACCAGGGCGGTCAAAACCACCGAGACCCCTGCCGTCACGAGCGGGGGAATGTTGAAAACGTTCTTCATGGCCGAGGCCATCGTCGCCGGCTGGACCCAGACCGCCGTCCCGAGAGCCCCGAGGATCATCATCGCCGCGAAGAACTGCGCCAGGGGCTTCCACTGCTTGCCGAGCCCCTTCTCGATGTAGTACATCGGGCCGCCGTAGAAGTTGCCCTTCTCGTCCCTGACGCGGTAATGAACGGCCAGGGTGACCTCGACCATCTTCGTCATCATGCCGAAGATCGCCACCACCCACATCCAGAACACGGCTCCCGGCCCGCCGATGGCGATTGCCGTCGCGACTCCCGCGATGTTCCCGTTGCCGACCGTTCCCGCCAGCGCGGTCGAGACGGCCTGGAAGGGCGTCATGGTCCCCTCGCCTTTCGTCTTCCGGTCAAAAATCTTGAACAGGGTGTTCTTCAGCACGAACCCGAGGTGCCGGATCTGGAAAAAGCCGGTTTTGAAGCTGAAAACGATGCCGCAGGCGAAGATCAGGATCATCATGGGCCATCCCCACAGCTGCCCCGCCAGCCAGTCAAAGAACGCGATCATCTCCGTCCCTCCCGGAAAAGAAAGATAGGCCTTCACCTGAAATGAAGGTTGTTTTCTGAGGATACGTCCTGAGTTATAATTTTCAATACCTTAATATATCGTTATCTTTATAAGCAGGACTTATAGGGAGGCCTTGCAATGAACCTGAACCAGCTGAGGGTTTTCTGCACCGTCGTCTCAGAGGGGGGATTCCTCCAGGCTTCGCGAACCCTCTACATGTCGCAGCCGGCCATCAGCCAGCACGTGGCTGCCCTGGAAAAGTCCGTCGGGGTCCGGCTTTTCAACCGGAAGGGGCGGAACGTTTCGCTGACGCCGGAAGGACGGACCCTCCTTGTCCTGGCGAAGGAGGTCCTGGAAAAGGCGGACGGGATCCCGGAGCGTTTCCGCGAAATGAAGGAACTGAAGACGGGCAAGCTTTCCGTTGGTTTCGAGCCTCACCCGGCCATGAGCCTGCTGCCTCCGGTCCTGAAGCGCTTCCGGACCGAGTTCCCGGATATCCAGGTGACCCTTCTGACCGACCGGCAGGGTTCTCTCCTTCAGCGTCTTGCGTCCGGAGAGATCGAAATGGCCGTCGTCGGGGGAAACCGCAGGAACCTGCCCAGCACGGGGCTCATCACCCGTTCGCTGGGCATGGAAAGCCTGACCCTGATCGCCCCTCCGGATTTCCCGCGGCAAGGCACCGCCCCTCTTCCCCCGGAAGCCCTGAACGGGGAACCCATCGCCCGCTACATCCCCACCTGCTTCCTCTCTCCCGTGGTGGAAGATTACCTCCTTCAGCACCAGGTGAAGCCGAAATCCGACCTGTGGCTGGACGACCCGGCCGTGGCCGCCCGCTTCGTTTCGGAGGGAATCTGCCTGGCCATCGTGAACCGCGGGATCCTGGGAGGAAGGGCAGCCTGCTTTCCGACCCGGGAGATCCCCCTGGAGGGTCTCGAAGCGATCAGCTGGGAAATCAGCGCGGTCTATTCGAGCCGCCTGGGACTTTCCTACGCCGGGTGGGCCTTCGAGAAGATCCTGGAATCCGAGGCGTTAAGGATCCTGAAATCGGCATGAAAAAGGCGGGGGTCTCGGGAGGGCCCCCGCCCTGGACAAATGCCTGCCGTTTCTCTCGGCGCCGCCTCAGGCCTCGAAATCCGGGTAAAGCGGGAACGCCCGGCACAGCTCCAGCACTTCCCCCTTGATCCGGGCCAGTTGCTCTTCATCCTGCGGGTCCTTCGCGACGCGCTCGATCCATTCCGCGATTTTCGCCATCTCTGCCGGGCCGAACCCTCTCGTGGTCACGGCGGGAGTCCCGACCCGGAAGCCGCTCGTCACCATGGGAGGCTGAGGGTCAAAGGGGACGGCGTTCTTGTTCACGGTGATCCCCGCCCTGTCGAGGGCAACCTCCATCGCCTTGCCGGTCAGCCCTCGATCCGCCAGGCTCACGAGGAGAAGATGATTGTCGGTTCCCCCCGAAACCAGCCTGAAATTGCGCCTTGCCAGTTCCTCTCCCAGCACGCGCGCGTTTTCCACGATCCTGCGCTGGTATTGGGCAAAGTCGGGCTTCAGGGCTTCCTGGAAGGCCACGGCCTTGGCGGCGATGACATGCATCAAGGGCCCTCCCTGCATCCCGGGGAAGATCGCCTTGTCGACCGCCTTCGCCTGCTCGGCCCGGCACAGGACCATGCCGCCCCGGGGTCCCCGGAGGGTCTTGTGGGTCGTGGTGGTGACGAAGTCGCAGAACGGCACCGGGTCCTTGTGGAGCTTCGCGGCCACCAGCCCGGCGATGTGGGCCATGTCGAACATCAGGTAGGCCCCCACCCTGTCGGCGATCGCCCGGAACGCTTCCGCGTCGATCACCCTCGGATACGCCGTCGCGCCGCAGACGATGAGCTTCGGCCGGTACTCCAGGGCCAGGCGCTCCACCTGTTCGAAATCGATCGTCTCGGTATCTCGGCGCACCCCGTAGGGAACGATGTTGTACAGCTGGCCGGAGAAGTTGACCGGGGAACCGTGGGTCAGGTGTCCCCCGTGGGCCAGGTTCATGGCCAGGATGGTGTCGCCCGGCTTCAGGGCCGCAAAGTAGACCGCCATGTTGGCCTGGGAACCCGAGTGGGGCTGGACGTTGGCGTGATCCGCCCCGAAAAGCTTCTTCGCCCTCTCCCGGGCCAGCTCCTCCGCCGCGTCCACCTCCTCGCACCCTCCGTAGTAGCGCTTTCCAGGGTATCCTTCCGCGTACTTGTTCGTCAGGACGGAACCCATCGCCGCCAGCACCGCCGTGGAAACCACGTTTTCGGAAGCGATCAGCTCGATCTGGTTCTGCTGCCGGCGGGCCTCCCGCCGGATCACCGCGGCAATTTCGGGGTCCGTTTCTTTCAGTTTTTCCCAAGCCTTTCCGTACATGGGCATCACCCTCCCTGGCTCTGATGGGGTCGCTTTAAATTTTCCCACAAACGATGTGTTTAGCAAAATAGATAAAACATTCAACACGAAGCCCCGCGAAATGTCAACACCCGGCCTTCAAACCGGCTTTTGGTATAATTGCTTTGTAGGCAGACCATCTTTTCCCGCCTGGAGGCCAATCCTTTGTTTCTGCCGCTTGAAGAGGACGGACTCGTCGATCTGGGCCGCGTCGTCGCCCTCGTGAGGGAGGGCAACGAAACGGCCATTATCCTGCGCGACGGCAGCGTCATGGCCACGGGGTTCACCCCCATGACCCTGGCCCGCCGCTTCGAGCGTTTCCAGGAGGCCACCCGGCCGGGAGCCCCTCTTGACCGCCCCTTGAAGAAAAGGAAAGGACCGATCCGTTCATGACGCCATCCGCCAAGTACACCGCAAAAGACATCCAGATCCTGGAAGGACTCGAGGCCGTCCGCCGCCGTCCCGGCATGTACATCGGGGACACCGGCCCCCGGGGCCTCCACCACCTCGTCTACGAGGTCGTGGACAACTCCATCGACGAGGCCATGGCCGGCTTCTGCACCGAGATCGAGGTCTGCCTGAAGTCCGACGGCAGCGTCTCCGTGACGGACAACGGGCGCGGAATCCCGACGGACATTCACCCGCAGACCGGGCGCCCGGCCGCCGAGGTCGTGCTGACCAAGCTCCACGCCGGGGGCAAGTTCGACAAGAAGGCCTACCAGGTTTCCGGCGGCCTTCACGGCGTCGGCGTTTCCGTCGTGAACGCCCTGTCCGAGTGGCTCGAGGTGACGATCTGGAGGGACGGCACGACCCACCGCCAGCGCTTTGAGCGCGGCATCCCCGTGACGGACCTGGAAGCGGGAGAACCGGCCGAGCGAAGGGGAACGCGGATCCACTTCCTCCCCGACTCAACGATCTTCAGTGAAACCGTCTTCTCCTGGGACATCCTGTCCGGCCGCATCCGCGAGCTGGCCTTCCTGAACCCGGGCCTCTGCATCACCCTGAAGGACGAGAACGAGCCCAAGGAGAAGATCTTCAAGTACGACGGGGGCATCGCCCTGTTCGCGGAATACCTGAACCGGGGCAAAACCGTCCTTTTCGCCCCGCCCCTGACGGTCCGGGGGGAAAAGGACGGGGTCATCGTCGAGGTCTCGATCCAGTACAACGATTCCTACCTGGAACGGATCTACGCCTTCGCCAACCTCATCCACACGGTGGAAGGCGGGACCCACGTCAGCGGGTTCCGGACCGCCCTCACCCGGGCCGTCAACGAAATGGCCCGCCGGCAGAAGCTCCTCAGGGAAAAGGACGAAAACCTCGGCGGTGACGACCTGAAGGAAGGACTGACCGCCGTCATTTCCGTCAAGCTGCCGGAACCCCAGTTCGAGGGTCAGACGAAGACCAAGCTGGGCAACGGCGAAATCAAGGGCATCGTCGATTCCATCGTCTACGAGGGCCTGATGGAGCTTCTCGAGGACCGTGCGGACGTCCTCAAGCCCCTGGTCGAAAACGCCGTGAAGGCGCGGCAGGCCAGGGAAGCCGCCCGGAAAGCCCGGGACCTGGTCCGCCGCAAGTCCGCCATGTCGGGCCTCGAGCTTCCGGGCAAGCTGGCGGACTGCTCCAGCAAGAACCCCGCGGAATGCGAGCTGTACATCGTGGAGGGCGACAGCGCAGGAGGTTCTGCCAAGCAGGGCCGGGACCGGCATTTCCAGGCCATCCTCCCGTTGCGGGGAAAGATCCTGAACGTGGAAAAAGCCCGGCTAGACCGCATCTTCAGCAACCAGGAGATCAAGACGATCATCCAGGCCCTGGGGGCCGGGGTCGGGGAAGAGTTCGATCCGAGCAAGCTAAGATACCATCACTGCATCATCATGAGCGTGGACGGGGAGTCCTGCACCCTCGTCCGGGACAGAGACGGCAAGGTTCACTTCGTTCGGGTCGGAACCTTCATCGACGGGCTTTTCCGGGAAGCGGACAGCCCCGATGAATGGTCGGTCCTCTGTTTCGACCCGAATACCGGTCAATCCCGCTATCGACCCATCAAGGCCGTCCTGAGCCACACCCACGACGGGGACCTTTACGAAATCAGGGCGGCCTACGGCCGGTCCGTCACCGTGACAGGGGAGCACAGCGTCTTCGTCAGGGGCAACGACGGCAGGCCCGTCCTGAAGCGGGGCGACGAGATCCAACCCGGGGATGTCCTTGCCTGCCTTTCCAGGCTTCCGGCCGCCGAAACGGCCCCGTGCCGGATCGACCTGGTCCGGGCCCTGCGCGAAGCGGACGCGGAAGAGGATATCGTCCTCCGCGGGCCTTCGGTCGAGGAATACCAGAAACAGGTCGTCCGGGCCGAACACGCGGATGAACCCGAACTGGTCGAACCCAGGGTCCTCATCTCCGAAACCCTCGGGACCCTTCTCCATGACAGGCGAGTCGCCCTGGGGCTGCCGCTGAAGGAAGCCTGCCGAGCCCTCGGGGTTTCACAACCCTGCACGCTTCATGCCTGGGAAAAGGGGACATCGAGACCGACCGAGAGCCACTTCAGGGCCTACGCGACCCTTTTGGGCCTCGAAAGCGAAACCGTCGAGGGGCAATACACCCTCCTGCCGAGCACCCTCGACAGGATATGGCGTGAACAGTACAGGAGCGCCCCCAGGAACCGGGTTCGGCCGTACCTCAACCTGTCCGATCTTCCCCTCGAGGACATCGACACCCTCGGGGAGGAAGTGGTCCTGACCCCGAGGCATTACGCGGACCAGGCGATCCCGAGGATGCTCGCGGTCACGGAAGACCTGTTGTTCCTGCTGGGCTTCTTCATCGCGGAAGGCTCCTTCAGCCTGAGGGGGGGCGTTCGGCTGGCCATCGGGAAAAGGAACGAGCCGCTAGTTCCTAGACTGGTTTCGGCCTTCCGGTCCGCCTTCGGGATCGAACCGGCCCTTTACAGGCCGGGAGGCGGCAGGGCGGCTGAATTGAGAATCCTGAACCGGGTCGTCGGCTCGATCTTCAGACACCTTCTGGGCTTCGAGAACCCGAGGGCCTGGACAAAAGCGGTACCCGACCTGGTTTTCAACGTTACGCCGGGCCTCAAGGAGTCCTTCCTGGAAGGCTATTTCCTCGGCGACGGCACTCTCCTCAAGCGCGGGATCTCCCTCACCACGACCTCCCGCCTCCTGGCGGAACAGCTCCAGTACCTTTTCCTGGAAAGAGGAGTCCTCGCCGGCCTGACCTCGCGCGAACCGAACGGCGAAGCCTCGGGCCTGATCCGGGGCAAGCCGGTGACGACCCGCCATACGGCCTACACGCTCTCGGTAACCGATCCTGCGGACCTCCTGGCCCTGAAGGCCGTCTGGGGAGGACACGGGAACGCCGCCCTTCTCGAAGAAAAGCTGGCCAGATGCAAGGGTTCGGTCAGGAGGACGCTTCGCAGGCCCATGCCGGGAAACCTCGTGGGGCTGCCCGTCAAGGAGGTCCGGAAGGTTCCCTGCGGCGGCCGCCACGTTTACGATTTCTCCGTCGAAGGGGACGAAACCTTCGTCTGCGGCACCGGCGGCGTCTGCTGCCACAACACAGACGCGGATGTCGACGGCGCGCACATCCGGACGCTGCTTTTGACGCTGTTCTACCGCTACATGCCCCAGCTGATCGAAAACGGCCACCTGTACGTGGCCCAGCCTCCCCTTTACCGCGTCTCGGACGGCAAGAACGTCCACTACTGCTACACGGAGAAGGAGCTCAAGGCCATCCAGGAAAAGCTGGGAGACAAGAAGAAAATCTCCGTCCAGCGCTACAAGGGGCTAGGGGAAATGAACCCCGAGCAGCTGTGGGAGACGACCATGGACCCCGCCCGGAGGATCGTGAAGCGCGTGGAAATCGAGGACGCGGTGGCCGCGGACGAACTGTTCAGCATCCTCATGGGCGACAGCGTCGGCCCCCGGCGGGAATTCATCGAGACCCACGCCAGGGAAGTGCGAAACCTCGACGTGTAGAAATGCCAAAGGCCCGCGGGTTTTTCCCGGGGGCCTTCTTCACGGCTTGCCGAAAGCCTTCCTGATGACTTTCTCCTCCGGGGATCCCTTCCGAACGGGCGTCCACGGCGCCCACGACGGTTCCACCAGTCACTGGTCCACCAGGTGCCCCTTGAAATCGTACGTGTAGGCGTCCAGGGCCCGGTAGGCGTTCCGTTTCGGGGAGTAGTGCCACTGGAGAACGTCTCTCAGCTTTCTCGCCGGGACGTCCACCCGAACCCAAATTTCCATGATTTTCTCGCCCGTTTCGGCATCTTTCAGTTCCTTCGTGCCCGCGGGGCTGAAAAGCCACGTTTTTCCCCCCTCGGCGTGGACCGGCTGGAAGGAATCCAGCGGGGGCACGGCAGCGAGGGAAGGAAAAGGCCAGGCAAGAAAACCCGCAAGGACCAGGACCATGATTTTCTTCATAACGATAGTTTATCATGTTGATGTGTCGTTAGCCCCCTGAAACGGCACCCCCTTATCCTGTCGCCCTTCCCCGTTAAACTTGCCGCAACACCTGCGAAAGGGAGAGTGATCCACATGAGCACACCCGAACTGGCAGCGGCCTGGCTCAGGCGGCTCCACCTCGGCGAACCGAAGACCGTCGGCGCACTGACCGTTTTCCCTCTTTCCTGGGAGGTCCCCGGCGTTTTCCCGTACCTGACCCTGGCGGAGGCCCTGGAAAGCCGGACCCTGGTCGTCACCGAAGTGAGCCATGGGGGCTCCGTGCCGGAACTGGCGGTGGAAAACCTGGGCGACACGGCGGTCCTGCTTCTGGACGGGGAAGAGCTAAGGGGAGCCAAGCAGAACCGCGTTCTGAACACCAGCATCCTCCTGGCCCCGAAAAGCCGTTCCGTGATCCCCGTGAGCTGCACGGAGCAGGGACGGTGGCATTACGTCTCCAACGCCTTCGAGGACTCGGGCTTCGTGATGTCCCGGAGCGCCCGGATCGAAAAGAACCTGTCCGTCACGATGTCGCTGAAGGCGGGGCGGGTCCACCGCAGCGACCAGGGAGCCGTGTGGAACTCCATCCGCGACCTTTCCGACCGGGCTGGAGTTTTCTCGTCGACCGGGGCCCAGCGGGACGTCTTCGAGTCCAGGAAGGAAGCCCTCTCCGAGGTTGAACGCGAGATCCCCTGCCGGGAAGGCCAGTGCGGCCTGCTGGTCTTCGCCCACGGGAAGCCCGTGGGGTTCGATGCCGTTTCCCTGCCTTCCGCCTACGCGCGCCTGCACTCCAGGCTCCTGAAAAGCTATGCCCTGGAAAGCTTGATTTCCGAAGAAAAGGGGAAAAAGGAAGCCCCGACGCTCCAGGAGGCCCAGGCGTTCCTGGAAGCCTGCGCCGGCCTGCCGGGCGAAACCTTCCCGGCTGCCGGGCTGGGGGTCGAGTGCCGGTTCGAATCGGCTTCGAAAACCGGCTTTTCCCTGGTTCACCAGGGAGAGGCCATCCACTCCGCCTTTTTCGCCTTGCCGGAGGAAAAAGCAAGAAGGACCCGCCAGGAACCCGCCGGTTTTCTGGCCGACGTCAACCGGCGCAGGAACCTGCATGTGAGCCGGAGAAACGGGGCCTTTCCCCCCGACCGGCTGACACCGCCCGAGCCGTTCCTGTCCGGCACGGGAGCCGGGCCCGAACGGGGGAGTCCCCGCGGAGGCTCCCTCCTCTACGGGGCCGTCGCGGGCGACATCGTTGGCTCCGCTTTCGAACGCCGTCCCGTCAAGACCACCGACTTCCCGCTCTTTTCTCCCGCTTCCCGCTGGACCGACGACACCGTCCTCACCGTCGCAACGGCGGAGGTCCTCCTGACGGGCGGAGATTTCGAGGAAGCCTACCGGCGATGGGGCCGCCGATACCCCGACGCGGGGTACGGCCGGGGCTTCCGGCACTGGCTCCTGTCCCGCCACCCGGAGCCCTACCAGAGTTTCGGCAACGGCAGCGCCATGCGGGTCTCGCCGGTCGGCTGGACCTGCGGCACCCTGGAAGAAACCCTCGAGCTGGCCCGCTCCAGCGCCCTTCCCACCCACGACCACCCGGAGGGGATCAAGGGGGCCCAGGCCGTTGCCGCCGCTGTCTTCCTGGCCCGCAGCGGCGCCTCGAAAACCGAAATCCGGTCGGAGATCGAAACGAGGTTCGGCTACGACCTCCGGCGAACCCTGGACGAGATCCGCCCCGTCTACGCCTTCGACCCCACCTGCCAGGGAAGCGTCCCCGAGGCCCTGATCGCCTTCCTGGAATCGGACTCCTTCGAGGACGCCCTGCGCAAGGCCGTTTCCCTCGGGGGCGACTCGGACACCCAGGCCTGCATTGCCGGGGCCGTCGCGGAGGCCTTCTACGGGGGAGTCCCCGCGGAGGTGGCGGACAGGGTCCGCGCCCTTCTTCCGGCGGAGATGGTCCGGATTCTCGACCGGTTCGGGGCGGTTTTTCCTACCCGGCCATGAGCTGGTAGGCGTAACCGGCCAGGATCCCGCCCGCGGTGACCAGCCCCACGTAATAGCCCAGCACGCGGGGCTTCAGAAAGACCGACATTCCCGCGATCACGGGAATTCCCGTGGCTTTGCCCGTGACCAGGAAAGCCAGGACCGCCCCGGGAGCCGCGCCGGCCTCAACGGCCGACCTCAGGAGGGGCAGGGCGCCGGAATCGGTGAGGTATAGGGGAAGACCCAGGAGCGCCGCGGCGGGAACCGACCAGGCATGAGCCGCGCCAAAGGAAGCGGTCATCCATTCCCTCGGGACGAGGATCTCCACGAACCGGCCCAGGGCGATGAAAAGGACGAACCAGGGAAGGATCCGCAGCAGCCCCAGCCGTACGAAGGCTTCGAGGAACTCCCGGGCCTTCAGTCGCCGGAGAAGGGAACCGGGTCCGCCCCCACCCGGGGCGGGCCCGGCCGCCTTCGCCTCCGCAACCCCGCACCCGCACCCTTTCGATGCCGCGGAGCGCAGCTGCCCCTCGAAAAACCGCGTGCGCCTTTCCAGCTGCGTCGAAAGGACTCCCGCGCCGACCCCGAGGAAGATCGAGGTGAACAGCATCGCCAGGGCAAAGGACCTTCCCAGGAAAACCGTCTCGAACACGAATTCCGAGGGGCTCGTCAGCGGGGAAGACACCAGGAAAGCCATGACGGGGCCCCAGGAAACCGACGACACCAGCATGGACAGGATCACCGCCATCGTCCCGCAGGCGCACAAGGGAGTCAGGGAACCCGCCGCGATCGAACCGGCGATCCCGATCCCCGAACGCCTGGTCATGAAATCCCTCAAGCGCCTGCCGTCCACGTAGACTTCCAGGCCTGCCGCCAGAAGGATCCCGAAAAGAAGCAGAGGCCAGTCCGCCGCCAGGTATCCACCCACCGCTTTTACCAGTTCGCCGATGATCGTCATCCGAATCCCCACTCCCCTTTTTATTTGTATGATGCAAATTTTTGCCCAAAAAAATTCAGCAGCACCTCGGGTTCGACTTCCTCAGGGCGTCCAGCAGGTGCCGCATGGATTCCAGCACCTCGTCCACATGCCCCGCCGGAAGGTTCTTCAGCACGTCCCGGTAATAGGCCTCGATGCTCTCCTCCAGGCGGGAGGCCATCGTCCGCCCCTTTTCCGTCAGAAAGACCCGGACAACCCGGCGGTCTTCCTCCGGCCGGTTCCTCTCGAGCCACCCGTCGCGCACGAGAACGTCCACCACCCGGGTCATCGTGCTCCCGTCGAGATTCATCCGTTCGCTCAGGTCGTTCATCGTGAGTCCTTCGTCGCGGGCGACCTCCAGGAGGGCATAGCACTGGGAGAACGTGAACCCCAGCACCTTCACCCGGTCCCGCTCGAACATCTGGAACGCCCGGACCAGCTTGCGGATGATCTCTCCCAGTTCTTCAAGACAGCATTCCCGGCTCATGGCCATCCCCTCCGTGCGGATTTATTTGTATCATGCAATATTTTTTCGGTCAAGCTGTCTCATTTGTCCTGGGTTTAAAACCGTCCTATAATGAAAGCCAGGCCTTTTCAAAACGAGGAGGGAGGACATGCCCAGGGATCTCAGCTCGATCCGGATCGCACGGCTCAATGACCTGGTCCAGGAACTTTCCATTCACGGATGGCTTCCACGGAAGGAGCTGATGGCCCGACTCGAATACACCCACGGGCGGACCCTGGAGCGCGACCTGACCTACCTGCGAGACCAATACGGCGTGGAAATCGAGTACGACCGGCACCGGAAGGCTTATTGCCTGCGGGGGACCGGCCGCTTCGTCGCGGTCTTCGAGCTGACCGAACGGGAGGTCACCGCCCTGGCGGCCGGCCTGGGAATGGCCTCCCACTTTTTACCCCACCTGCAGGACGAGTGCGAATCCCTTTGGGGAAAGATCCGCTTCCGCCTGCCCGCCGGCCTTTCCGATCACGGGGAGCGCCTGGGGCGGTCGGCCGTCGTGGCCCTCCCCGTTTCCCCCATGGATCCCAAGACTTTCGAAACCTGCCTCAACGCCATCCGGCAATCCAAGGCGATCCGGATCCGCTACCGGTCCCCCTACGGAGACGGCAGCGTGAAATCCTACGAACTCTCCCCCTGGGGCGTTTTCTTCCGGGCCCATGCCTGGTACCTCTGGGCCGGGTGGCCCGAGGCGGGCGAAGCCCGGACCTTCCGGATCTCCCGCATCCAACAGGCTGTCAAGGAAGAGCGCCCCATCGACATGCCCCCTCCCCAATCCGGGTTGGCCGCCTTTGCCCAGAGCGCCTGGTACGCCTGCCCGGGGGAACCCTGCCACGGAATCCGGATCCGCGTGAGGCCCCCGCTGGCCGACGTCGTGGCGGAAACCCGGTGGCACGCCTCGCAGACCCTTGAACGAACCAAAGACGGCACCCTGCTCCTTTCCGCGAAGGTTCCGGACCTGGACGAGGTGGCCCGCTGGGTGATGGCCAGCTCTCCCTATGCGGAAGTGCTGAAACCCCAGGCCCTGAGGGAACGGATCCGGGACCTCGCCTGCGAAACCGCTGGAAATCACGCCTGTTCCTCAAATGGAAACGTGGAGGGGGAAAAATGAACACGGCGGAATTGAAAACCTGGCTGATCTCGATTGGGGCGGCGGTTGCCGGCGTGGCCGACCTCGAGGCCTTGTCCGGCTACCCGACCCTGCCGGAAAACCTGCTGTCGGGCTACCGTCGCGGCGTCAGCATGGGCATTCCCATTCCGAAAGGCGCGCTGGCCGACATCCGGGACCGGTCCACCCCCCTTTACCTGCATGCCTACGAAACGGTGAACCGGCTGCTGGACGACCTGGCGATGAAAACGGCCAACCGGATCGAAGCGCACGGCGGGAGAGCCCTTGCCATCCCGGCCTCCCACACCCTGGACCGAAAAATCCACCGCGGGAACCTCTCCCACAAGGCCGTCGCGAGGCTGGCCGGGCTTGGCTGGATCGGCAAGAACATCCTGCTGGTGAACCCCCAGTACGGTCCCCGCCTCCGTTTCGCCACGGTGCTGACGGACCTCGACCTGGAGGCCGACTCTCCCCTGGAACGCGACTGCGGGGGATGCACCCGCTGCCGGGACGCCTGCCCGGCGGGGGCGATCCGGGGCGTGACCGCGAAACCCTACCCTGCTGACCGGGGCCAATGCGTGGACATCGAAGCCTGCGCGGCCAAGCTGAAGGAATTTGCCTCGGAACTGGGCAAGGACATCTGCGGGGTCTGCATCAGGGCCTGCCCATTCGCAAGGGTGTAAGAAGAAAGGACCTAAACTTTAAACTTTTCCTCTAGATCCTTTTTGAGATCCGTTTCTTCTGTTTGTTATTTGAGGGTAGTAATCTCACCACGCCCGCGCGAAGCGGGCGACAAGGTTCTGTCCCTAGCGACGAGGCTCGAACATGGGTTTCAATCCACGCCCGCGCGAAGCGGGCGACATAGCAAGCTGGACGAGTTTTACGACACCCTAAGTTTCAATCCACGCCCGCGCGAAGCGGGCGACCCGGGCGATCACAGAGGAGGGGGAAGAGCCCATGTTTCAATCCACGCCCGCGCGAAGCGGGCGACTCAGCAACCCCAACACCCACATTTCCAAGCAGTCGTTTCAATCCACGCCCGCGCGAAGCGGGCGACATCGCGCGACGTTGTGGACTGTGGGAGGCCTAGGTTTCAATCCACGCCCGCGCGAAGCGGGCGACTGTGTATGACGACCAGTTTGGGGCGAAGTATGGGTTTCAATCCACGCCCGCGCGAAGCGGGCGACTCAGCAACCCCAACACCCACATTTCCAAGCAGTCGTTTCAATCCACGCCCGCGCGAAGCGGGCGACATCGCGCGACGTTGTGGACTGTGGGAGGCCTAGGTTTCAATCCACGCCCGCGCGAAGCGGGCGACTGTGTATGACGACCAGTTTGGGGCGAAGTATGGGTTTCAATCCACGCCCGCGCGAAGCGGGCGACTGGAGTTCCAAACGGTTTATAGCGATTTTGCCGTGTTTCAATCCACGCCCGCGCGAAGCGGGCGACGCCAGCCTTTGCCGTCGACTGGTCGAAGGTTTCCGTTTCAATCCACGCCCGCGCGAAGCGGGCGACCCGCCGTCAGGACGTTCCTTCTGACGGCTTCGAGGTTTCAATCCACGCCCGCGCGAAGCGGGCGACCCAAGGCGACCTTGATCTCCCGCGGATGGACGGTGTTTCAATCCACGCCCGCGCGAAGCGGGCGACCGACACATTACTGAACTGCGGGATACGGTACGGGTTTCAATCCACGCCCGCGCGAAGCGGGCGACAACAGGCGGTTCGGGTGGCTCTCAAGGAAACGAAGTTTCAATCCACGCCCGCGCGAAGCGGGCGACAAGGATGACGCTTTACTTATGTTGTCAAGGAGTTTGTTTCAATCCACGCCCGCGCGAAGCGGGCGACTGGTGGAGTCGGCGCAGGGCCGGCTAAAGTGTCAGTTTCAATCCACGCCCGCGCGAAGCGGGCGACAACAGGCGGTTCGGGTGGCTCTCAAGGAAACGAAGTTTCAATCCACGCCCGCGCGAAGCGGGCGACAAGGATGACGCTTTACTTATGTTGTCAAGGAGTTTGTTTCAATCCACGCCCGCGCGAAGCGGGCGACTGGTGGAGTCGGCGCAGGGCCGGCTAAAGTGTCAGTTTCAATCCACGCCCGCGCGAAGCGGGCGACGCGCTAGGTAGAACCGGGGCTGGTCCAGGCACCAGTTTCAATCCACGCCCGCGCGAAGCGGGCGACGAGGAGGGTGGCGTAATGTCGGGGAAGGTCACCGTGTTTCAATCCACGCCCGCGCGAAGCGGGCGACGGCGGGACCGGGGTGCAGTGCCCAATTTGCGGTAGTTTCAATCCACGCCCGCGCGAAGCGGGCGACACGGCGGAAAATGCCGATGGAGCTTGCCTGTGCGGTTTCAATCCACGCCCGCGCGAAGCGGGCGACAGTTTGTCTCGCTCTTGAAGAGCCAGTCGAAGCTGTTTCAATCCACGCCCGCGCGAAGCGGGCGACCTGACAGAGACTGATAAGATTAGGCTGGGGGGAGTTTCAATCCACGCCCGCGCGAAGCGGGCGACGACCGTGACGGTAATCGAATCCCCTGGAGTGACGGGTTTCAATCCACGCCCGCGCGAAGCGGGCGACCCTCCCGGCAGGCACTTTGCTCCGGGCGGTACAGGTTTCAATCCACGCCCGCGCGAAGCGGGCGACTTGCGCAAGGGAGTTGTCCCATGGCACAAGCCGTGTTTCAATCCACGCCCGCGCGAAGCGGGCGACTCACCAAGGAGGGCGGGGTTGTTGTGTGGGTAGTGTTTCAATCCACGCCCGCGCGAAGCGGGCGACCCATTGCGACAAAGTTCACCTGCCTTTTCACTCGTTTCAATCCACGCCCGCGCGAAGCGGGCGACCAAGAGAGAGAGAGTGTAGAGAAAGAGAGCTCTAGTTTCAATCCACGCCCGCGCGAAGCGGGCGACTCAACGTGTCGACAGCACAAGCTTGTATTATCCTGTTTCAATCCACGCCCGCGCGAAGCGGGCGACCGGTTCCCCGACGGGAAGCTGTGCTTCATCGTAGTTTCAATCCACGCCCGCGCGAAGCGGGCGACTCACTCATGCCAAAAGCCAGTCGTGTTGCTAAAGTTTCAATCCACGCCCGCGCGAAGCGGGCGACAAAGTCGTTTGGGCATCGCCGCTCTCCGGATCCCAGTTTCAATCCACGCCCGCGCGAAGCGGGCGACTTGTTTTGCGATGTACTCGCGGACGGCTTGCTTAGTTTCAATCCACGCCCGCGCGAAGCGGGCGACGCGAGGGCAGGGATGACGAGCTCGTCCTGCCCCTGTTTCAATCCACGCCCGCGCGAAGCGGGCGACTTGAAGGCGTTCCAGGAGGTCATCAATGAAGCCCTGGTTTCAATCCACGCCCGCGCGAAGCGGGCGACTGCAGACGGGCGAGCGGGTCCTTTCCAGGGACCAGTTTCAATCCACGCCCGCGCGAAGCGGGCGACCGGCACGAAGGAGAAGTTTTCCGATGAGGCGAAGTTTCAATCCACGCCCGCGCGAAGCGGGCGACATGGGGGCAACGCACAAGCGGGCCATCTGGGTGCCGTTTCAATCCACGCCCGCGCGAAGCGGGCGACCAGGTCGCCATCGCACAAGGCCCCGATCAGCCGGGTTTCAATCCACGCCCGCGCGAAGCGGGCGACTGTGGTGCTCCAGCTCCCAGGCTGGGAGGCTTCGTTTCAATCCACGCCCGCGCGAAGCGGGCGACTGATCTGCGTTTCCTGATCTGGACCTTGCCGAAGGTTTCAATCCACGCCCGCGCGAAGCGGGCGACGAAGAGTTGGAGAAGGTCAAGACGCTTTTCGATGTTTCAATCCACGCCCGCGCGAAGCGGGCGACCGCCGGCTGGGTATCTCATCGACCGGAAGCCCTGGTTTCAATCCACGCCCGCGCGAAGCGGGCGACCAAAGGCGATGTGCAATTACCTGTATGAACAGGCGTTTCAATCCACGCCCGCGCGAAGCGGGCGACGCCCTCTCTTCATCATTGATGTAGGCTATAAGCGGTTTCAATCCACGCCCGCGCGAAGCGGGCGACGGCATCCCGGCTCGCGGTCGGCTTCCACGTTGCCGTTTCAATCCACGCCCGCGCGAAGCGGGCGACTGATGCGGTCGGGGTCCGGGATTTCTTTGAGAAGTTTCAATCCACGCCCGCGCGAAGCGGGCGACGTAGAGCAGGGGCTTGCCGTTGAGCAGATGCCCGTTTCAATCCACGCCCGCGCGAAGCGGGCGACCCGGCAAAAAGCAGCGCGACCCCGTGCCGCCGCAGTTTCAATCCACGCCCGCGCGAAGCGGGCGACACAAGGCGCGTGCCTTTTCCCTGGAAACAGGGTGTTTCAATCCACGCCCGCGCGAAGCGGGCGACTTCATCCATGCTCTGGATTTTGGGGTCGAAGGCGTTTCAATCCACGCCCGCGCGAAGCGGGCGACACCACCACCAGGGTTTCCCCAGGGACAACCCCGCCGTTTCAATCCACGCCCGCGCGAAGCGGGCGACGACCGTGGTCTTGGATAACGGCAAAACAACGGTGTTTCAATCCACGCCCGCGCGAAGCGGGCGACGATCACTCCCACGCCCTGGAATATTGGTGCCCCCGGTTTCAATCCACGCCCGCGCGAAGCGGGCGACCAGCTGATGACGATCGGGCGCTTGACCAGATCCCGTTTCAATCCACGCCCGCGCGAAGCGGGCGACGACCGTGACGACGGCCCTATATAGCCACCCTTGCGTTTCAATCCACGCCCGCGCGAAGCGGGCGACCCGCCGCCCGTTGCGCCCGGGGAAGTCGGGGCCATGTTTCAATCCACGCCCGCGCGAAGCGGGCGACCCGGACAGGCGGATCGTCGGACTCCCGAGAACAGCCATGTTTCAATCCACGCCCGCGCGAAGCGGGCGACAGGAAGCCCATGCCGAGGCGGTCACGGTATCGAAGTTTCAATCCACGCCCGCGCGAAGCGGGCGACCGATGGGGTCAGGGTGTGGGTAAATGGGGTCCTGTTTCAATCCACGCCCGCGCGAAGCGGGCGACTCCCCGCCGTTGCCTTCAACGTCTCTATGACCTCGTTTCAATCCACGCCCGCGCGAAGCGGGCGACGCGGGTACTCCAACAATCCAAACGACAGGGGCGGTGTTTCAATCCACGCCCGCGCGAAGCGGGCGACGTACACAACTCCCCGCATTCACCTTGATTTGTAGTTTCAATCCACGCCCGCGCGAAGCGGGCGACTGCCGAAGTTGCAAGGGGCCGAAGGCGAACCAGAGTTTCAATCCACGCCCGCGCGAAGCGGGCGACGTTTCTGCCTCAACACCTCCGCGCTTCGCCCCGTGTTTCAATCCACGCCCGCGCGAAGCGGGCGACGCTGTTTAATGGCCTCGCTTGCCTTGGTCTGGCTGTTTCAATCCACGCCCGCGCGAAGCGGGCGACGCGTTCCACCCTGCTCGAAAATCAGAACCTTGTTGTGTTTCAATCCACGCCCGCGCGAAGCGGGCGACGGGCAACAGTCCGGGATGCTTCCGGGGTCGCGGATGTTTCAATCCACGCCCGCGCGAAGCGGGCGACCTGCTTGATGTCAACCCCCATCCGCTCGGTAACGTTTCAATCCACGCCCGCGCGAAGCGGGCGACCACCACGCTGGCGAGAATGTCCGACGAGTGAATCTGTTTCAATCCACGCCCGCGCGAAGCGGGCGACGCCCGATTTCCTGCCGTCTTACGGGGAGGTGTGTTCGTTTCAATCCACGCCCGCGCGAAGCGGGCGACCCTTAATCTGCAACCCCACCAACTGCCCCGGCGTGTTTCAATCCACGCCCGCGCGAAGCGGGCGACCCGAGCGCATGGTCAAGGCCAGCCCTTCGCTCTCGTTTCAATCCACGCCCGCGCGAAGCGGGCGACGCAAGGGCCTTCCCGGTCGCGCCCGTGCCCGCCTGTTTCAATCCACGCCCGCGCGAAGCGGGCGACGCAATCTGCCGCCGCGGTCAAAACGATGGTGGGGTTTCAATCCACGCCCGCGCGAAGCGGGCGACGGACGGGCGCGCCATCCCAATACCCCCTGCCGATGTTTCAATCCACGCCCGCGCGAAGCGGGCGACCCAGCCATGTCATTTCCTCCACCTCATTCAAGGTGTTTCAATCCACGCCCGCGCGAAGCGGGCGACGTCCTGCTTGCAGAGGTCAAGGCGTTGCGTGCCGAGTTTCAATCCACGCCCGCGCGAAGCGGGCGACGGACGGTGGCGAAGGACGCCACCAACGATGAACTGGTTTCAATCCACGCCCGCGCGAAGCGGGCGACCTACGACCGCATGATCGACAGCCCGGACATCCTAGTTTCAATCCACGCCCGCGCGAAGCGGGCGACCTGACTACATCGGCTTCGCCGAGACTCAGTCCGTGTTTCAATCCACGCCCGCGCGAAGCGGGCGACGGACACGGCCCACGCATTCTCGGAAAGCTAGAAGGTTTCAATCCACGCCCGCGCGAAGCGGGCGACGCTTGCTTCTTTCAGCCCTCTGG
>ENA-UOYA01001686-UOYA01001686.1-activated-sludge-metagenome-genome-assembly--contig:-NODE-1686-length-22717-cov-50.485615_pt1 | contig 22717 bp, 20 predicted proteins | sample MGYA00238163_ERZ764804 | MGnify/ENA primary metagenome ERZ764804 (study PRJEB28919, sample SAMN05720223) | activated sludge metagenome | isolation source: Anaerobic digester | place: Hong Kong... | reverse complement strand
TCACCGACACTTGACCCCGATCGGGCGATTTCAGAAATTCCGTAAACGAACCCCGCCGATCGACATTCATTTTCAGCGGATAAGAAAAATCGTTTTCGGGCAGATAACTCAAATAGGCAGCATACAATTTTTTGGTGAATGCATCTCCCATGTCGGGCACCTGCAAATTTCGGCGACTTTCGCGAAACGAATAAATCAATTCGACGATCTCTCCTAACGTGATGCAATGTTCTACCGGCACTTTGCAATATTTTCCTTCCATCGTCGGCTTTCCTGCCAATGCAGAAATCAGCTCATCCACCACGTCATCAATATAAACCAAAGTCATCATCACGTTGGGATCATTCACCTGTATCGGCAAATCGTGAGCAATGTTGTGGCAAAAAGTGGCTACGGCACTGTTGTAATTCGGCCGGCACCATTTGCCGAAAACGTTCGGGAAGCGGTATACATACACCTTCGCGCCAGTTTCTTCGGCATAGCGGAACAGTAACTCTTCACCAGCCTTTTTTGAAACACCGTAAGGATTATCCAGCTCAGCCTGAATGGACGATGCGAGCATGATGGGGCATGTATTGCCGTATTTTCGCAACGTATCCAGCAGAACCGAAGTAAATCCGAAGTTCCCCTTCATGAATTCCGACTGCTCTTTCGGTCGATTTACTCCCGCCTGATGAAAAACAAAATCAGCTTCCCGACAATATTCATCCAATAAACCGGGATCGGTATCGATATCGTATGCAAAAACGGTCAAATTGGAAGGTATTCGCTCCTCTTTGGCTTTTTCTTCTTTGATATTGTTGAGCTGTGCGATCAGATTTTTTCCGATAAACCCGTTAGCTCCGGTGATTAGTATGTTCATGTTTGTTTATTCGTTGATGTGTTGATTTGTTGATTCCATTTGCTGTTGATTTGATGATTCGTTGATTTGAGGTTTTGATACGAATAAACAAATCAACGCATAAACGCATAAACAATTTGTTTTCGCATCAACAATCATTTCGTTTTAAGATACTCTTTTTCAATGCATTCAATTGGTTGGAAATTTTTAAGATAGAAAGTTTCAGCGATTCTAATTTTGTCCCGTCGATATATTTTAAATCCATTGCTATAATTAATTGACAATAGACTTCGGTCAATGAGCCATAAGCAACTTCGATAAAGCGGATTTGTTCTTTTGGCGAAAATCTGCTAACTCCTTCCGCAATGTTTGAAACTACAGATACTGAAGCTCTTTGTATTTGATTGCTTAATCCATATTTTTCTGAAACCGGAAATGAATCTGTCATTAAATAAATTTCCTTGACCAACAAACGTGCTTCCTGCCAAACATCCAGCTTTTCAAAAGAATAGACAAAATCCATATAAGGTTGTTTTTTTATTGTTGATTTGTTTTGTATCAACGCATAAACGAATCAACGAATCAATATTTTCTTTCGCATCAACGCATCAACGAATAAACAAATCAACATCCCCCCTCACTTCCGGCAATTTCATCAACAGTTGCTTCATTTCCTCCACATCCAGCCGATGGGTATTGTGCGAATGATATTCCTCTACTTTCGTCATATCCTCCACACCTTCCACAAAATATTTGTCATAATTTAAATCTCGGTCATCTATGGGGATACGATAATAGTTACCCCTGTCTTGTGCACGAAACATTTCTTCGCGGGTTACGAGGGTTTCATACAGCTTTTCACCGTGACGGGTGCCGATGGTTTTAATTTCTATATAGGTAACTCATCAATAGAAGTACTTCTTACAAATTTTCCTACTTTAGTTAGTCTCTGAGCATCAGGCAACAAGTTACCTTCACTATCTCGTTCGTCAGTCATCGTCTTGAATTTAATGACCTTGAAAATCTTAGCTTTCTTACCTGGTCTATCCTGCGTAAAGAACGCTCCAGCCCCTTTATTCGCGAAATGGAGCCAGATAGCGATAATTATCAATAACCATCCAATTAGCAAGAGTGCTGTTAGCGATATGATAAAGTCGAATACTCTTTTAAAAAAATGTTTGTACATAAAACTACTTTAATAAATTATCCAGCAATGTTACCCTCTCTTTTGTCATTTGACGCATCTCATCCAAAAGAGAGGCATAATCCCCAGAGGGAACAGGTGCAAATTCACTCTTCTGATAATTGAACGGCCAAATCTCAAAGTTTGCCTGTATGGATTTTGCCATCTCATTTTGGCAACGGTCAATCTCCGCCTCTACCCTTGTATAAAGTATTTCTTTCATTTGTTTCCAACGCAAGGATACAGCATCGCGTAAGGATTTGTCTTCCCAAAAACGACAGAACCAATCTGTTCCACTTGTACCATTCATTCTGAAACCAGCGAAAATCATCAAACTATTATTAGGTGGATAATCAACATGGGGAGTACGGTTATCATTTCCCCACCCTTTATCCATATCCCAAACAGGCCCAAAATATAGCTTATCATCACTTCTCTTCTTGTACAGACGTGTGCTTATGTAGCCATCCATATCGCCAGAGAGTTCTTTTGTGATTATGTAGTCTACCAGAGTATTCTCATCAAAATAATGACGCCAACCATTATTTGGATCGTCAAAGGCATCACTGAACAAGACATCCTCCGCTTTTTGAACATAATCCTCAATCCACCTGTACTGTGAATCTAAATGGTCATCGTCTTTAGGATACTTATGATCAAAGCCAAAACCTTTAGTTGTGGTAAAGTGAATAGCCGGATCATCTATGTTTATTACGGACTCAAGCATATATCCTCCAGTTATCACATCGGGGCCGTCCCCTGTTTTAACATCAAGTTTCTCAATCTCCACACGTCCTTCCCCTCGTTCAATATGATCCGTTAGCTGGTATAGCCCATGGTAATCATCTTTGAAGTAGACGTTAACAAAACCTGATACGGGTACAAAATTATTTGCGAATAACTCTCTTGCTATGCAGAAGCCCAAGTGATTTCTGATAAGAGATTTGTCCATATCATGAGCCAGAAGCGCCCAATTTTTTGCTTGAGTTGTAATATCTTTTAATGGGCTTATCTTCTTAGGGAATTTAATTCTATATGGTTTTTTGGGAAGCACCCAAGTTGAATTACCTCTCCCCCGAATATTGACGGCCTCATCAGTATAATTCCAATGCATGCTTTTGTTGGCCACATCATGAAGCATTAACTTTGTCTCCAACCACGTATATTCCTCTTTTATGTCGCTTGCATTCAAATCTATACGTAATACAGGCAACTCATTATTAATTTGTGGACAAATCAAAGATACCTTATAATCACGTTTTTCATTTGCAGAGTAAACCGTACAAAGCAGGTCCTCTGCGAAAGAAAGGCTCGTTTCTCCAGAAATCACATCAACACCATTAATCGTGATGCGGTCGCCATCATAGTTGAAGGATGGGATAAACACATCAGGATTGTCCTTATCTATCCATTTCAGATAAAGACCACGATAGCATGCTTGATCCTCATCATACTCAAAAGTGATGGTTTTGTCAATGCCCTTGTTATTAGCTTTTGATATCTCAAATGAAATCAGCGAAGGTTGAACATTTTTCACTGAATTCTCCGAGCACGAGGCTGCTATAGTAGCAGCTATCAATAACAACAAACATTTTAAAAGAAAGAACCTACTCATTGATAATCTTAGCAAAATCTTCTTTTCTTCTCTTATTATCATATTGATGGCTCACATTATTATATGCCTTCGCCAAACAATCATTATCAAATGTCGTCAGCTTGACCTTTAATTCCTCAACCATTTTTTCAAGAGGCTGATCAATATTAATAAACACTCCATCATTATATATGGGGTTACTCAAGCCTCCTTTCCCCGAATGTATCACGATATTTTTTGCACAAAGTGCTTCCAATGCAGCTACACCAAAACCCTCAAATATTGACATCTGAAAATAGTGCTTGCTTCTCTTTAAGTAGTCAACTTTCTGTTCTTCAGATACACTGCCTGTAAACTGGACACAGTCTTCAATCCCTAATTCTTTCACGATTTCTTCCAGATACTTTGTCCCATCTCCAGTCTTTCCTAAAATGAAGAGTTTGGAGTCATTATACTTAGGTAGCTTATGAAGTTCTGCAAATAGCCTAATGGATGTATCCATACCTTTTCGTTGCACATTTCCAACTGTTGCCTGCCATCCAATGGTAACGAAGATATTTTCCTTTTGGCTTAATTCACACTTAAATGGTTCTGTCTCTATTGTGTGTTCCGAGTAAGAAAGCTTCTTACCTTTTACTAACTGACGTACATTTGAATCATCAGTCTTGGAAACTATTATGCAACTTTTCGACACCCAATAGCAAAGTTTAAAAAACCATTTCTGAATAGTGTAATCCCGTTCTGTTACGAGATTCTTATCTAGCGAATCTATTCCTCCTGTGAAATACGTGTTCCTACCAAAAAGTTTAGCAATTAAAGCAGGGAAGAATGCATATCGATAAAAATATGCAAAGACAAAGTTATACTTCCAAAACTTCCAGGCATCACCAATCTTATTAGACAAAATCACCTCATACCCAAGTTGCTCAAGAATGGATATATCTATCGCATAGAACCGTTGAATATGAAACAGCTCTTTATCTTTAACACTTGAATAGAAAAGAACTTTACCCGCCATTTAAACTTTTATTATTTTAATGAAATAATGTATATTACAAATGCAAAAGCAAATTCTTGTATACGACAAAATACCATTCTGGTCTATAAGATAGAATTACCGTGGTTTTCAGAATCGTCACAAAGACGAAAAGAAAAGCCCACGACCAATAAGAACCCGATGATGTCTTTGTCCGCGCAATCGTGTTAGGTATCACTATTATTGATATAAGTGAAAACAAAGTAGCGAAACGTATTAATATCATCACGCGTACTGCAAATAGAGCAAATATAAATGAAATAAATAATGACCAAAGCCCCAATTTCATAAAATCATCAATCGGTCTTTTTGAACGCCTATTTTTTATCAAACAAAACAGCACGACTAGCCCACTTTCAATAGCCATTAGTACATTAGCTATGGCGGACTGGTAAAACTCTCCATCAGAGCCATATGCAGAGAACCTATCATGAAACTGAATTACAAGGCCAAATACACTAGCAAATGATGACATCAGTATTATCGCCGGGATGGCAATAATTGCCATATTTTTTATATTTAGATTCAGAGGTGCCACAAAATACAATATCAAGTATAATAAGACCGAGACATGGAAAGAAGCAGCAATAAGGCAAAATGCAGTGAAACGCAAAAACTGTCTCTTAATTATAAATTTATTTGAATAAAGGAGTATGGTATAAGCTAATGCAAAGCGGAACAGGTTCATTGCATTGAAAAAATACATTAACGTCACGTATAGCACCAAGCTTAACCATTTAATCTCTGAATGTTTATTTATGTATCTAAGAACTAATATATTCATTATTGCTGACACCCAAAAGATCATTCCTTGAGGTGTTTTGCAAATAAATGACAAAAGCCAAAAGAATATTAAGAAACCTTTTTCAATCCCAATATCAAATAGATCTTTAAAACTTGTTTTCGAAACCTCAACAAATAAGTCTGCATAGTATTCAGAGTCACCTTCTATTGGAATTTTAAAACCTGATATAATTTGTAAGCCTATAAATGAAAGGAGGAACAAAAGCCTGTTATATTTTTTTCGCCCACCTAAAAGCAAGGCTTGGAAAATATAAATAAATATAAAAATGGCGATGAGGTATAAATCTTCCCCCCCCCCATATAGGTTATTATAGCTCATTGTATTCAAACTGTTTTATGCATCGTAAAATTGACCTACGGTCTGAGGCATGGCTTTTTTCTTACGTTTTGTCTTTTTATTGGTCACCCGGCAAACAGCGCTGATGACATATAAGATAAGCAACTCGTATATTATAGACACGAACGGATTATAAACCGATCCTCGACCAATCATAATAAAAGCACTACCAACAATGGCAACTCCAGACATCCTATAGACTGGTTGTTTGTGAGATAAGAAACGATCTATCAAATGAACGAAAATCGCCCAAAAGATAGCGAGAAAAACACCAAAGTAGTACATATTTGCAAAACAATCACCATAAAGTGTAGGGTGCATACTGAAGCCTTTCCCTTCTGATGGATTCCAGGCAAAACCCATTGTCTCCGCAAAGTCATCTGGCTTTAATCCAAAAGACCATTGGGTTGGCAAAAAGAATAATGCCATTCTTACATATGTATGCATTTCGTTAAAACCAGTAAACTTGTTGTCCTTGTCAATAAAGAAATAGAAAGCTTCTTTAACGCTTAGATCACCTTCATCGCTTTGATGTAACGTAGAATTTACATCTTCAGCAAGAACAAGCATATCAGCATTATCAATAAAATTATCAATTGAACCGTAAAAACGGAACAACAGTATAGTATAAATTAGAATAACTGAAGCAGCGCCAAAAAGAGATATTCTTACTAATAAACGAAGATTAATTCTTTTAGTAACATTCAATATATATGCTATTACTGATATAAGGAGCGGAAGGATGTCTGCTCTGTTTCTAGTGATTATGGTCACAAAGAGGACCAATAAGATAGACGCTATAGCAAGTTTCTTCTTTTTATAATATAATGCCGGATAGATGACCGATGCAGTACAATAGAATATTATACGGAATATCTGTTCAACTCCGAAATAACCACCTCCAGAGTTCAACATATCACCCCAGCTAGTTGATAACAGGCCTCCTGAATACTTTGCCAAATGATAGATTCTTATAAAAGCCGAAACACACATAACCCAAAACATCCATTTCATTAGACGCTCCTGACCTGAACTTAACATATCTCTGTCCTGTGCTATCTGTCTGGTATTAACGGGTGGATCCTTTCTAGTGACTAACGTCCTTGTTACTAAATAGATTATATTAAAAAACAAGGCAAAAAGAGATGCAGCATCATATACCCATAGAGGATAGCGACTAGCGGAAGAATATTGAATGACAGTTATGAAATGAGTCAGACAAAAAATCACAATCATCATCGCCCACAAATATACGCCACACGACCTCTTCTTATATTCGAAGTAGGTAATGTAAAGACCAACAACCAACTGCAGAAAGGCCAAAAGTATTGAGAGGGCTTGCTCCATCGTATCTATGCTTTTTTCCTTTTATAAAACAATGCGTTATCTACGACTAATACTAATGCATATAACATATATGCGAACAAATCAACAGTAACGGCCACAACGGCACAATTATAAGAAGCAAACGCGTTGAACGCCCATATAAGGATAAAAATACCAATCACATCCTTACCCAGACGGTATGCGGCTAAATTCCAAGAGCGACCTTCTGAAATCAGGTTTGATTGGAACACAATAGCGACACTTGAGAAGATCGTACAGAAAACAGCTATCTTTAGAACAGGTATCAAATCACCAAAGTCATTACCATAGAAGCGACTAATTATACCCGCTCCTAACAACACCGCTAGTAACGGAAGAATGGTGCTCAAAAGGTTTATCATGAGCATACGTTTGAGCATCAGACTGTGAGATGTAGTTGCTTTTTCAGCTGATAAATATGACAATGTTAGGTTCATTAACAAAGTTGGGATTACTATGATAATGGCATTCCATTGTGCAGCTATTGAATATAATGCATACTCTCCATAAGAAGAGTAATGCAAAATCACCATAATAACGGCTATCGTACTGAATGTAAAGGATATTTCATGAACCGAAATGGGCAGTGTTTTCTTTAATATTTCAATGTAATCCTTATAATGATATTTGTTTCTGACAGTTTCTGAACGATAAGCATAGAACAAAGCCAGAAAAGCAGCAGAGCCTTGATATATGATTAATGCGATTAAAGCACCTGTTATCCCCCACATTTTTGTGAATGGATAGCAGATGACAAGCATCAGTACGGCTGAGTATATGGCATTCAAGCCAATCCTTTTAAATTGCTTATAACCTGCCAAGATACCAGTTCCAACCGTGAACAAGGCTTTTAAGAACATCAAGATACCTATATATATAATGAATGTTTTGAAGTCTGGCTTGTTTAGAAAGTTGGATATTGGTGTCGCAAAAAACAGGAAAACCAAGAAAATGGCAGCACTAATACCTGAAACAATCTGAGGAGCAGAAATACTAATTCCGCCATATTTAGATGAGTCGCTGGAAATGAGTTTAGTTGAACTGTATCCAAAGCCAAAGGCAGCCAAAGAAGCAAAAGATGTCATTAAGTTCTTAACCGTACCATACTGGCCGTAAATCTCCTTGCCCACAACGCGGGCAATGATGATTCCACAAATCATCAAAATAAGCATACTCACAGCATTGCCAAAGACTGACCAAAAGGAATCCTTAGCCAAACTGCTGTTTCTTGCTCTATCTATAAACTGCTTTATTGTCTCTTTTAGTGACATCTAATTAGGATTTCAGTATAAAACCAAACGTAAACATATATCAAATAACCAATCACATGGTCTCCTCTGTTCCTTGCTTCTTTATAACTAAACCACACGCTATTGCAAATACCGAAACAAGGACAAGTATAAGGCACTGAGGAATAGTTTCGGAAAAACAAGCACCAGCCAATCCGAAAGCGCCTACTACCATATATAAACAAAAATACGCAAGTCTCGCTTATGTTTCTTTTCTAGTCTTTCGTTTACAGAAGTCATTCTTGATTATATTTTAACAGAAAGGTGACACAGGACAGTTCTGAAGTGACACCATAAGAGGGCTAATACAATCAAGAATTAGAGAATTTAACTTAGTTTCAAGATTCAAGTTATACCAAATTCGGTATTCCGTTGAGCTCGTTCTGGATGTACTGTAGGCTGGCAATCTTTTCTTTGGTTTCCTCGACAGTCAACAGCTTTGTATTGTTACTATTGAACTCGGTCAGCACTTCGCGTTTGGTATCACCCTCTTTGAAGTACTTATCGTAATTCAGATCACGATTATCAGCCGGTACACGGTAGAAATTACCCATATCAATGGCCTTTGCACACTCCTCATTAGTCAAGAGGGTTTCATAGAGTTTTTCTCCGTGTCTAATGCCAATAACCTTGATTTCCGGTTCGACTGGTGCCTGATGCTTGAAAAGTTCCATCACAGCTTCAGCTTGAGTCTGGATGGTGCAAGCGGGAGCTTTCTGTACCAGAATATCTCCGTTCTGGCCATGCTCAAAAGCAAAGAGGACAAGATCAACAGCCTCTTCGAGGCTCATTATGAAACGGGTCATCTTGGGTTCTGTGAGAGTGATAGGGTTGCCTTTTCGGATCTGATCGATCCACAGCGGGATCACGGAGCCACGGGAGCACATTACGTTGCCATAACGAGTGCAGCAGATCTTGGTGTTTCCGCTGAGTCTTGACTTTGCCACGGCAATCTTCTCTTCAATAGCTTTGGAAATACCCATGGCGTTGATGGGATAGGCAGCCTTGTCCGTGGAGAGACAGATGACACATTCTACACCGGCGTCGATGGCGGCGTCCAAGGTGTTGTCTGTACCTATCACGTTGGTTTTCACAGCCTCCATGGGAAAAAACTCGCAGGAGGGCACCTGCTTTAGGGCGGCCGCATGAAACACGAAATTTACACCTTTCATGGCGTACTTTAGGGTACTCTTATTGCGCACATCACCAATGTAGAATTTGATCTTGTTGGCCACTTCCGGCATACGTGCCTGGAAGTCGTGACGCATGTCATCTTGCTTTTTTTCATCTCTGGAGAAGATGCGAATTTCTCCAATATCGGTGCGGAGGAAACGGTTTAAAACAGCATTTCCGAAGGATCCTGTACCTCCTGTGATAAGGAGGACTTTGTCTTTAAAAACTGACATAATGTATTGATTGTTAATATTTTGTATCGTTCACAATTCTGTTATTTGACAACGCCAATTGTTGACATCAAATCGAAATGCTTTTCATGTCCTTTCGTTTTAAACACTAGGCGAAGAGCATCACGAAACGAATTATAGTCAAATTCTTTGATATCAATAATATTCTCACCGATTGTAGTTCTATAGTCCGTAAAGCTGTTTTGCGTAATCTGTGATGACGTAGTCCGGGAGTTCTGGCATTACCGCCGGTCTTTTTACCGGCTCCTCTGCCTTTATGATAAGCCGGATATCTGTGTGAGCATTGCGGAGTTTCCTTATGACGGCAGACTTGATGGTATTTCCAACCATCGGCATTCGCCAGCGGCGGTTGAAGTCTTCCACTTCGCGAGTGTAGTCATCAATCTCTTGTTCGAGGATTGAGTCTGTCTCGGACTTCCAGATGAGGAGTTTGTTCTTGATAGGTTCTACATCGGCCGACTCCGGCATGGCCTCCACTTCTTGGATGAGGGAGGAAAGCTTGTCCATGCAGTTCTGTATTCTTTGGAGTTCGGCCATTTGGTTGTTTGGGTTATGTTGTTTATCTTTGTTGTGCGAAATATTACAATTTATATTCGCGGGTTTTATATGATGTTTTTTGAACGAATTTTCTTTGGTTGGGTGCCAGAGCGGTAGAAGGTATCCTGGAAGCTCAGGCGGAGAGTCCGGTTGAGGGAGTCTTCTGGTGAACGGCAGGTCTGGATAGAGGAGGACACTTCTGTTCAGTTGCGTTCGAAATCTTGGTGTTTTTGGCGTTTTCTATGAAACACGGCTTTTATAGCTCGGAAATTCTTTGTATCTTGCGGTGTGCTTGAGGCCTAAGTTGCTGGCTTTTCGCACAACGGTGTTGTGAAACACGCACAACGATATGTTCTTTAAAATAGCGGTTTGCGGCGTTGCTTTTGTGTCCAATGATGTTGATTTTTGGACCGGTAGTACCTCGGTTGAGCGAGAGACGTTACGGTAAGGGGTATATTTAATTGAGTATCAATTGGTTAAGCAGCGTATTGGAGTGATTCCGTGAAGGAACGGATTGAATAATATACTTAGAACGCCCGAAACAATAGCCGCCGACAAGTATAAAGAAAAATTCTTAATTCTGGAAAAATTGCTTTTTAAAAGTTCGATGTATTTATTCATTGAATTTATTTATATGGCAGGTAAAGAGAATATTTTGTATTATATCTTCTCATACAACAGCATAAATGCTTCTGCATATTTTACTCCGGCTCTGCTGCCACGAAAACGTGCTAAAGCTTCTATTGAACTGACACTTCGTGGATAGGGCTCTTCCATAAGTTCTGTTTCATATAGTTTCATTATTTCAATCTTTTGGTCTAAATAGTCGGTTATATCTACATAAACATTAGGTATAAATGATGCACATGGCAGTGCCGGAGCAAATTCTGTTTCAGACAACGTTTCATACATTAAAATTTTATTATCAAATATTCTAACAATTAAAACTTAGTGATTTGTATATTTATAAAATTATTATCATGATTGTTATTTAAAATGAAAAAATAAACGGGTCCATTATAGTAAAAATCTATTTGAAATAAATCCTTCAGCAAATTTAACTTTAACTATCTTACCATAATATGATGAAGTTAAATTTAAAAACTCAGTCCAATCATTTTTATTCCTTTTCCACTGAGATTTATAAAGTTTAATAGCTTCAATTTTCTTATCGTAATATTCAGATATATCTATAAAAAAATTCGGAGTAAAAAAATCGTTCATATAATAATTAATTTGTCCCATTAAAATTCTAGGTACTTTTTTACCTGCAATTTTAGCTAATTGTGAAACTATAAAATGATCATGGTTCGTGTCTTTTTCCCAACAGGTAATTATAGTATCTATTTTATAAAAATCAATACGTTTCAATATTTCACAAACTAAGTCATCTTTATATTCTATGTGTAACGTTTTTTCATTTAACATCTCATAGGAATCATATTGCATAAATTTAGATACATTTTCAAATTCCAATTTAGCTTCATTGATTGATCTCATAGTTTGCCCCTTTTCAGAAATCCACGATCCATTTGTAATAACTAACACATGTATTTTTGCTCCAAGACTCTTATATTTTAATACTGTTCCTCCAGCCATGATCTCTAAATCATCTGGATGAGCGACTACTGCTAAAATATTTTCCATTATCTATAAATTTTCTTTATTAAGTATTGCTTCGATTCCATCTTCAAATTTGACTAATGGATGCCAATAAAGTTCTTTTTCAATTTTTGAATAAGAACCTCTTGTTTCATCAATTTCGTGTTGTCTGTCTGATTTACTAAAAATGAATTGCACAGGATATTTTAATTTAGAATTAATAATATCAGTTATTTCTTTTACACTATAACTTATCCCACTACAAACATTATATATAGCATAGTCTTCATTTATATCAATGGCTTTGATTATTGCTCGAGCAACGTCAATTACGTTTATATAGTCTCTTCTAGGATATGGATCTTTTAAAAATATTTTATTTTTACCTTGTTTAAGCTGTTTGATAACTTCGGGTATTAATAAATCTCCTTTTTGACCAATTCCATAAACATTAAAAGGTCTTAAAATTATCGTTTTTATTTTAAAATCTCTATAATAACCTTCACAGAGTTTTTCACATATATATTTTGATTGTGCATAAGGATTAGTAGGATTTATTGGATGATTTTCATCAATAGGTAAATATTTAGGATTGCCATATAGATATGAACTGATATAAATCATTTTAGCATTATTTTTTCTACACAATTCTAATGCATTTAAAGTTGTCAAATAGTTAACTCTGTAAAACACCTCAGGATTTTGATAAGAAGCAGGAACATATAATAAATTGGCCAGATGTATAAAGATGTCGAAAGAAGGTAGACTTAGTAATTGTTCATTTTGTGTTAAATCTATTCCATTATTAATATCTAATGTGATAATTTGATATTTATTTGTCTGTGAAATGAGATTTATCAAATTCTTACCAATAAAACCAGAACTCCCTGAAATAATAATAGTTTTCATGAATAACCTTGCTTTAAAACATTAAAATGTAAGTGAAATTTTTGTAGAGTTCGTTTCCTTTAAATGTCGGTGCATGTAAAGGGACGATTTCCTGTGTGCCATATAAGTCATGTATAAAAGCTATAATATTTTCATACATTGTATATCTCGTATTTATATTTTTTCAGATTATTTTTATCGAGAAACCACTTCACCGTTTCCCGCAAGCCGTCTTCGAGAGAATAAGAGGGTGTATAGCCGGTTAATTGTTTTATTTTAGTGTTGTCGCCCCGTAAACGGAATACCTCGGAGTTTTTGGGACGAAGCCGTTGCTCGTCTTCCACAAAGGCAAAATCGGCGTTCATGATTTTAGCAATCAATTGCAACGTGTCGCGCATGGAAATTTCCTGATTGCTGGCAATATTTACTTCCTGACCGATGGCTTCATCGCACGCTGCCAATTCTACAAATCCTTTACAGGTATCTTTTACGTAATTGAAATCACGGGTAGGCGTAAGATCTCCCACTTGAATTTCTTTTTTCCCGTTTGCTATTTGCGTAATAATAGTAGGGATGATGGCTCTTGCCGATTGTCGGGGACCATACGTGTTAAACGGTCGGGCAATAACGACCGGAAGTCCGAAGGCATTGAAAAAACTCATGGCTATGGCATCTGCACCGATTTTTGTGGCCGAATAGGGCGATTGCGGTTGTTTGGGGTGTTTTTCGTCAATTGGTACATATTGGGCAGTACCGTAAACTTCCGATGTAGAGGTTACGATTACCCTGCCAACACCATTTTCCTTGGCTGCCTGACAGATGTTGAGTGTTCCTTTGATATTGGTATCCACGTAACTGTCCGGTGCAATGTAGGAATAAGGAATAGCAATAAGCGCTGCCAAATGAAAAATGATATCGATATCTTTCGTGATGTTTTTGCACAAATGCGGATCCCTAACGTCTCCCGTTACCACTTCCAAATGAGGGTGACGAATGCCCTCCAACCAACCCCAATCGTTGAACGAATTATAATAAGCCAGTGCTTTTACCCGATAACCTTTTTCTAACAGCATCTCGGTAAGGTGTGAACCGATAAAGCCATCAGCCCCTGTAACCAATACCTTATTATTCATTTCTTAATTATTTTGAATTTATATTATTGTTCTCTACCATCTCCCTACTTCTGTGATTATTTTGACTATGGATTTGATGAGGGTTTCAATTTTGTCGAGGGTGTGGGGGAGTTTGTTCATTTTTGTGACACGTGAGCGGATTTGTTTGGAGAGGCGGTTGAGTTCTGCGGTTATTTGTTCCATCTCCTTGAAGCTCTTTGTCTGAAGACGTGCAATTGTCAGCCTTTCGGCGTTGCGTAGGGCAAGAGCGGAAAGTTCAAGCACTTCTCTTTCTTTTTTTGAGAGTTCTGGGTCGAGACGCTGTTCGTCTATTTTGCTTAGGGCTTCTTGTATCTCTTTAAGGGTCTGATTGCAGGTCTCAATTTTAGTAGAACTGTTATTTTCGCTCATCTTTTTTCAACTCCTTGATTAAATCGTTTAACTGTGATGAGATGGCATTAAGTTCGGCAAGCTCTTCAAACCAAATCTCTGCTGGCTTTCGTTTGTCTAGCTCTGCAGCTAATTTGTGGTGTGCTCTTTTGAGGCTTCGCAGGCCGCTTACGCACCTGTTGTGAATGGTTTTGGAATGTTCGAGATTTTCTACCAGCTCCACATAGTGGCGGTCCTGGTCTATTTGGGGTGTCTCTCCTGAATTTTCCATATGTCGCAGGTAAGCGTAGTAATTATTGCGAAGTCCGTCGGATTCGTTGTTGATAAGTTCGTTGACCTCGCCTCGGAGGAGGAGGGCTATGAGGGCGTCGCTGCAGAGGGCTACCAGTGTGTCTCCCTCTTTCACAAATGTTTGTACTGCCTTGGCTTGTCGGTTTTTCATGTAGGTTTCACTCAGAAAACCTGCGTACTTGCCTGACAGTTTAGCGACGCCCTCAGGGAGCTCCTCCTCCGTCACCTCAAGTTGGTTGAACCTGAGGATGGCGGAGTCGAGCTTGTTGCCAAGACCGCGCATCTCTGTGCCGATTGACTTCCACCGTGCTTCATTGCTCAGGCTGCGCAGAGCCCGAAGATAGCTGTTCAGTACATCGACGTAGATATCTGTCCTTTCGGCCAGCTTCTTGTCGTCCAGGTTTCCTTGGGCAAGTGCATTGATTTCATTGAAGCGAGTTTCGGCGGAAGTGAGCGATGCGGCATAGAATAGACCGCGTTCAAGGCGGATGTTGGAAAGCTCTTTGAAGAGGATTGAGGGTGAGACCGCAATTGTGTCGGAGACTACTGCCAGGTTGTTGACTGATTCTATCTGTGATTCGGTGAGTACTGAGCAACTGCTCATCCAGGAGCTGCTCAACAGTACTAAGGTTGCACAGAGTAGTACCGACTTGATGCGATAAGGGCATTTCTTCAAAAGCATTGGGTTTTATGTTAAAGATGTGAGTTTAGTTAAAAAGACCCCGGTAATAAAGAGTGGACACCGGGGTCTTGGGTTAATGCTGGTTCCGCATTAGTATTATTTTTTATCGCTGTATCCTTGTGCATATCCGTAGCGATAGCGGTAAGAGTATTTGTAGCCGTATTTATAACGTCCCTGATTTTTGGGAGTTACAGCCATATTGAGTACCACTGCCACATTTCGCAACCTCTTGTCGTGTACAATGTTGTTTATAAAACTGATGGTATCTTTTTCGGAGTAATTTTCTCTAATCACATAGATGCAGGCGTCAGCATATTTTGCTAGCATGAATGTATCTGAAACTACTCCCACTGGGGCTGTGTCGAGGACTATATAGTCAAATTCTTTTTTTAGTTCATTTAATAATTCACCAATTCTTCTTTTTGAGAGTAATTCATTGGGATTTGGGGGGATAGGCCCGCTTTGAAGCAGGTAGAAGTTATTGTCAACTTGTTCAATTATTTCGTTGTAATCCTGTATTTGGCCTGCAAGATATGAGCTTAAGCCAATTTCTCTTTTAGGGACTCCAACTGCTCTTGCAAGTTTAGGTTTACGGATATCTGCTCCTATGATAATAGTTTTCTTGTCCATAAGAGAGAGACTTCTCGCCAGGTTGGCAGCAACGAAGGTTTTTCCTTCATTTGCTACTGTAGAGGTGACTAGTATTACATTCTGTTCCTTTTCGCTAAGCATAAAGAGAAGGTTGTTTCTCAATGTTCGGAACATCTCGTTAACTAAAGATGTGTCATTTGGTTTTACTACTATGACATCGCGGTCGGGGAGATTTTCAACTTTAATTATGTCTCCTATTATGTTGATATCCTTGAGATCGGCCATGTCGTCCATTCCAGTGATTTTTGTCTGGAAATAGTCTTTCAGAAAAAGGATGATAGCAGGGATTGAAAGTCCTATCAAAAAGAAAAGTAACAGGACAAGGCTTGTTCTTGGCGAGACCGGATTTGTTGAAGAGTGGGGTCTGGCTATGATTTTTGCTTTTGGTGCAACTCCTGCCTGAGTAAGGTTGGTCTCTTCCCGTTTTTGTAGAAGATAGGTGTATAGGGCTGATTTGACCTCTTGTTGACGCAGAATGTCTGTATATTGTCTTGAGACAGTAGGTATGCTGTGTATTTTGGAGTTTGTGAGTGTGTTTTCACGTTCGAGGTCGCGGAGTGCTATTTCGCAGGCGTTTTTTTCATTTGCCAGTGAGGCTCTTATGCTTTCGTGCATTGCTGCTATCTGGTTGTTGAGCTGTTTGGCTGATGGGTTTATTTCAGATGCAGATGTCTGGACTCTCTCTCTCTCCATGAGAAGTTCATTGTAGCTTTTAATGACAGCTAACAAGCCTGGGTCTGTAATGCCGAGATTGGGTATGAGTTTGTTTTTGTTTTCGGGGTTTGAGATAAAGTTTTGGATATAGGTGATTAGATTGAGTTGAGTTTCGATTTCGAGCCGTTTGGCATCGTAGCTGGAGCTTTTTTCGAAATAGGATTCTACCTGGGTTGGGATGTCTGTCACTTGTTTTTCTTTTCTAAAGGCTTCCACCTGGTACTCAACATCTCCAAGCTCCATGGCTATGTTCTTCAGTCTTTCATCTATAAATACTGCTGTGTTGTAGGCAACTTTGTTTTTGTCTTCTGCTGCCTGTCTGTTGTATTCTTCAATGAGTGCTGAGAGAAAGTCTTCGCCCTTTTGTTTGATTTCAGATTTGAGGGTTATGTCGAGTTGTGTGGACTGTTTGGTAGAAGTGGCTATGGTCATGTTTTTGATAATGTTTTTTGCCACGCTCATTGCATTCATGATTGTCACTTCGAGTGGCTTGTTTTCCATTGCTACCCCTTCGTGTTTCGCCACATAGAATTTTCCAATAGGGAGTGTGATGATTGCCGGGAGTTTGTCTATAGTGAGTGTCTGTATGTTTTTCTGGTATTCTGCTTCGACTTTGAACCCTTCGTTGCCGTGTTTGGTGAAAGTCAGTGTCACAGTGCAAGGTATTTTGTCCGGTTCTATATCTTCCCATCTAACGTATAGAGGGCTATTTTTGTATAGGTCTGGTTCGTAAAAGCTAGTTGGGTTTACATATCTGTAGGTGGTATAATGTTCAAGATCAGTAACTATTTTACAAACCATGTCTGGAGACTTGAAGATTCCTATTTCATTGTCTATGTTGTTTTTGGAAAAGGCACTCATTCCCATGTCTTCGAGCAGGAACTGCTCTTGCATATTGTTTTGTTCCTCCTTAATAAGGACAGAAGTTGTGACTTCATATACTGGGGTCTGCATTTTGAGGAAGAAAATTCCTGCGGCAAGAAGTAATATAACGGAAATGGCAAAGAGGTACCATTTGCTCAGGAATGTGAATATTAATTGTTTAATGTCTATTTCCTGTGTTTGATTTGTGTCAACAGGTAGATTGGGATTTGTGGTCTCTTGCATGACTGGAAGTTAGTTGTTGTTTAAAATTGTGAAAATGAGGGTGGCAACCGAAACGAGTGTGGAAACAATTGAGATGGTGATGCTCTCAGTTGCTCCTATACCTGCAGATCTTGCTTTTGTTCTGTTTGGCTCTACGTAAATTACGTCATTTTGCTGAAGGTAGTAGAGGTCGAGATTGGAAAGTAGTGAGGCGCTTTCAAGATTTATTCTTGAAATGTTCTTTTTGCCTGTGGCATCTTCTCTTATAAGTAATACATTATCTCTTTTTCCGTAGATTGTCAGGTCTCCGGCAGTGGCAAGTGCATCGAATATAGTACATTGCTCGTTCATGAGGGTGTAGGAGCCTGGATTGTTCACTTCTCCAAGAACCGATATTTTATAATTTTTGAATCTTACATTGACTACTGGCACTTCTGTTATGTAGTTTGGGTAGATTTTGCTTTTTATCAGCTCCTGGAGTTCAACTCTTGTCAGGCCGATGACTTTTAATTTGCCTATGACTGGGTAATCTATGCATCCCTGGTTGTCAACGACATAAGTTTGCAGCTCTGCTCCTGTGATTGATACTCCGCCTGTGCTGATGACTCCGCTGCCTGCGCTCGAGCCGAGATTGAATGGGGCTGCAGCTTCGGGAACTGTGGTGTTGACTGCTATTGTGAGTACGTCTTTGGGCATGATTCTGGCTTCGTAGATCATTGCTGATTTTTCGAGGTCATACTTGCTGATGTTGTCTGCATCTTTGAGATATGTGACGTGTTTGCCGGCGCTGCATGCGTTTAGAATTATCGCGCATGCTGCTACTGTGAGTAAGTGTGTGTATTTCATTTGTGTGGGACTCCACCTGTCGGAGTTTGTTGTAATTTGTTTATTATTAGGCATTTAGAAATTGGGCTTTTATATTTTTGATTTTTTATAGTGGTCATTTTCAATGTTTTACAACAAACTCCGACAGGTGCAGGTTTTCGTCGATTTTTTCATATTCAGGGGAGTTCTTGCTCAGAAACTCTGGTATCAGGTTCTTGAGCTGCCTGACTATCTCGACGGGTTGGCAACACTCGGCTGCCATTGCTATAAGTGTCTCAATGCTTGGCAGGACGTAGTCGTAGTTGTAGTGACGCACCTTCGCAATGCGAAGCTTGGGATGGTGCGTCGGTATTGTGTTTTCGTCGTTGGCGAGTAGCTCTTCATAGAGCTTCTCGCCAGGGCGCAAGCCTGTTTCGATAATTTGTATGTCCTTACCGGGGGTCAAACCTTTGAGACGTATCATTTTTTCTGCCAAGTCGTATATTCTCACTGGTTTTCCCATGTCAAACACATATATTTGTCCTCCATTGCCTATGCAGCCTGCTTCGAGTACGAGACTGCAAGCTTCGGGGATTGACATGAAATAGCGCACGACATCTCTGTGTGTAACTGTTACTGGCCCTCCGTTTTCTATTTGTTTATTGAAGAGTGGCACTACTGAACCGTTGGAACCTAGGACATTACCGAATCTTGTAGTTACGAAGTGTGTTTTGCATTCTGGTTGTGTCTCATAGAGATGATGATAGAGTGACTGGACGTAAATTTCTGCTGCTCTTTTGGTTGCTCCCATGACACTTGTTGGGTTGACAGCCTTATCGGTGGAGATCATTACAAATTTTTCGATTCCGAATTCTACTGAAAGGTCTGCTACTATCTTGGTTCCAAGCACGTTTGTCATAATTGCAACTGCTGGCTGTCTCTCCATCATTGGCACGTGTTTGTATGCAGCTGCGTGGAAAACTACATCAGGTTTAGCAATTTCAAATACTTCGTGCATTTTTTTCAGGTCACTTACTGATGCAATTACAGGTTTGATCTTGATTTCTCTTTTCAGTGGAACCATATCGAGGTAAAGTTCGTGCAATGGGCTTTCTGCCTGGTCGAGCATTGTGATTCTCTTGCAATTGAAATATGTTAGTTGTCTGCAGATTTCTGATCCTATGGAGCCTGCTGCACCTGTAACCAAGACGCTTTTGCCTTCCAGCATAGGTGTTAGTTCCTCTTTATTAATTTCAATTGTATTTCTGCCTAGAAGATCTTCAATGTTTATTTTTTTAAATTTTGACTCGTCTTCGGTTCTTACGATTTTAGCATCAATTTTTTCATTGCCTCCTTCAATGCTGGTGCTTTCAGTACTATTATTATTACTTTCACTTGTATTATTACTTTCACTTGCAGTTTTTTCGTCTAATCCATTTTCATACCAGTTGGTGACTTTTAAAGCGTTCTCATTCCATTTGCTTTTGTTGTAAGGATTTACAAGGATTAGTTCAACTTCGGCATAAATGCAGTTATCAAATAGTTCTTTGTCAAACATATCTATATATTTTCTGTAAAGGAGAACAGTTTGAGCATTGAACCTCTTCATCTGTTTTTTGATCTCTTCAATTGAGGCTTTTGAAGACAAAACAGGCAGACCATCCACCATTTTACCAATATGTGTCTCATTATTTGAGATGTATGCAATTGGTTTATATTGCCCATCTTCTTCTGCTCTTATATTTTGGGCGAGTTGGACAGATTCTATATCACTTCCTAAAATGAACGCGTTTTTTCGTGTAGCTTGTATTGTCTGACTTAGATAGTAGTATGAAATACGGATTGTAAAGCGCATCAGCACTTGAAGTGTAAGGATCATCGTTCCTACCATTGGTCCGAACCAAAATTGGAACGTGATTGGGTTTTGGCTGTTCTTTGTGGCGTAATTGATTATGGATCCGGCAAGTGTAAAAGAGACTATAGAGACTAAGTTGCATAATATCACTTTGCCGAGGTCATTCATTGTGGAGAATCTCAGAACTCCATGGTGCGTTCTGAAAATGAGCGAGTTGATAAAGTAAATGCTAACGATTAGTGCTAGTTTTAGAAAGAAGTGATTATGCTCATAGCTGGAAATTGACTTACGAAAAAGCCACAACAAAATGAAACTCACAATTACTATGATGGTGTCAAGCGTTAGGATTGACCACCTTGGTAAATAATTACGTAAGTGCTTGACTATATATTGTTGGCTCTTATCCAAAAAGTTTTTCATAGTTTTTTGAAGTACGTTCGTTAGTTGAAGTTAGGTCGTTCGTTCGTGATTTAAAGTTAGGTCGAAGGTGCTCTAATAATTAAATTTAGGAGGAAAATTTAGTTTTTTATATAGATTTTTCTATTTTTTATGAACTGTATTTGATCTAAAATTAAATGTGATCTTTAGACTTTAAGCGATCTGCATTCGCCTAATGTTCAAATACTTATCTTTTAAAAAAGGTTCGGTTAAGTACATGAAAATGCCGGTGAGTCACATTTTCATGAGTTCACCGTTTAGGTTAATTGTCTGAAAACAAAAATAATTATAATTTTTAAAAAAAAAATTGTTTTTTTTAAATTTGGCAGGGAGCGCGACCTGTCGGAGTTTGTTGTAAAACGCTGAAAATAAATACTTTGAAAAATGAAATATAATACTTCTCGATTTTTAAATGTCTCAAAAAGAGCATTTTACAACAAACTCCGACAGGTGGTGCTGCTGGTTTTTGTTTTTTCTTTTGCTTGTTCAGAGGTATTTAGCGCTGGCAGAGGAAATAACATTGTTAGGTTTGCCTATTTGGCTGATGTGCATATTTCTGTAGGGACTACAAGTGTTGAGGATCTGGAGAATTCTGTAAGGGACATTAATGTGCTGAATGCTTCAATGAGTGCAGGTGGAAAATTCATTGATTTCGTGATAGTTGCCGGCGATGTCACAGAGTTTGGAAGTGATGAGGAAATCGTTCTTGCGAAGTTGATTTTGGACAAACTGACTGTACCTTATTATATAGTGTCTGGCAATCATGATTCTAAGTGGAGTGAGAGTGGCTGCAATACTTTTGCAAGAGTTTTTGGTTACGAAACGTTTGATTTTGAGGCAGGTGGGTTCAGATTTATTGGCTGTAATTCTGGCCCGAACATGAGGATGGCTCCGGCTCTTGTTCCGCGTGAAAGCATGATATGGCTTGATTCTCTTACAAGGGTAATTCCTAAAGGGACTCCGGTAATTTTTGTAAATCACTATCCTTTGACCGATGAGATGTTGAATTATGCTGAGGTGTTGGAATATCTTGCGAGGACTAATATTCAGCTTGCTCTTTGTGGACACGGGCACAACAATCATCAGATGAGCTATTTGGTGCCTTCAGCGGGGGATAAAATCAGTCGTGGGGCTATGGGTCGGTCGAATTTGCGTGCTGGTCGTGCTGGCTCGGGGTATAATATTATTACTATTGATTCTCTGCGTATTACGTTTGCTGAGAGGATGAATGGCAAGACACTTGAGCCGTGGTCTTCTTATGATTTAATTTTGAATGCTTCGCCTGCTGTAACTGCTTCGGCAAAAGCCGATTCTCTTACTGATGCCGGTTCTCCTGTTACCGACTCATTTGTTACCGACTCATTTGTTGCCGACTCATTTGTCAAGACGATTTGGATTTTTCAGGACAATTCGGATATTGGCTCTGGAGCAGCCTATGCTGATGGAGTTGTTTATTTTGCAAATACTGCCGGGTATGTGAAGGCGCTTGATGCGATTTCTGGCACTCTTTTGTGGAGTTACAAGACGGGTGGAAAGATTTTTTCTACTCCGGCTGTCAGCAATGGGCGTCTTGTGGTTGGGTGTACAGATGGCTATATTTATTGTTTTGATATTAAGGGAATTAGTTTAAGAAATTTTGAGGCGGAGCTGGAAAGGGCGGAGCATGCAGCTGGGGGAACATCAGGTCAGGCAGCTGGGGGAACATCAGGTCAGGCAGTTGGGGGAACATCAGGTCAGGTAGTTGGGGGAGGAGGTTCAGATGATGGCAGACTTATTTGGAGGGTTAGGGCTGAA
>ENA-UOYA01001683-UOYA01001683.1-activated-sludge-metagenome-genome-assembly--contig:-NODE-1683-length-22767-cov-6.480803_pt1 | contig 22767 bp, 22 predicted proteins | sample MGYA00238163_ERZ764804 | MGnify/ENA primary metagenome ERZ764804 (study PRJEB28919, sample SAMN05720223) | activated sludge metagenome | isolation source: Anaerobic digester | place: Hong Kong... | reverse complement strand
CTTGCCTTGCCCCATCATTCAACAAACCCATTGTCACTGTACATGGAGCCCCAGTGTATAGGATGCTATGTCCTAAATAACGAAAGCGAAAAGGTAGAGCGGATATTTTCGTCCTATACAGTGCTTGCAACCGGAGGACTCGGGAGGATTTACCTTCACACGACAAACCCTCGTTGTGCCACAGGCGATGGTTTTGCCCTTGCATCGAGAACCCTTGCAAGGCTTATCAATATGGAGTATGTTCAGTTTCACCCTACAGCCCTTTTCCATAAAGATGCCGACGCCTTTCTTATCTCAGAGGCGCTACGGGGAGAAGGCGCTAGACTTACAACAAAAGATGGAAAGACCTTCATGGAAAAATATTCCCCATTAGGTGACCTCGCCCCGAGAGATGAGGTATCAAGGGCAATCTATGAAGAAATGATAAGGCGAGGGGATTCATATGTGTATCTGGACATAGCCAATTACGGAGATGTTGATGTAAAGAAACGCTTTCCCGCGATTTACGAAAAATGCCTGTCGCTTGGTATCGATATCTCTAAAACCCCTATCCCTGTGGTGCCTGCTGCACATTATAGTTGCGGCGGCATTCACGTCAATAAGTGGGGTCAGACCTCCATCAAGAATCTTTACGCGGTCGGAGAGGTTTCTGCGACAGGTGTTCACGGCGCAAACAGGCTTGCATCGACGTCTCTTTTGGAGGGTCTTGTTTGGGGGGTCAGGGCAGCCCGAAATATAGCAGCCAATTTTGAAAACAAGAAGTCTTACAAAGAGTCCGACATACCGGCATGGATATATCCGGACAACGAGGAGGAGGCAGACCCGGCGCTCATCCACCAGGATTGGCTAAATATCCGTTCAACTATGTGGAATTATGTCGGTATCATACGGACGGTCAAAAGACTCGAGCGTGCAACGGCAGACCTTCAATACCTGTCGAACAGGATATACGACTTTTACAGAAAGAGTCACCTGACGCCCATGATTTTAAGCCTTAGAAACGGTATAAGCACCGCCCTTGTCGTGGCAAAGGCTGCATTAACAAACAGGAAAAGCAGGGGTGCACATTTCATAACCTGATATCCGACGCGCAAAAACCGACTACATAGCACGATCAAATTTTTCTGTAAAATAATTCGGTTCACCCGCGTTAAACCTTTCCATTTCGTTTTCGTACCAAATTGACTGTTCTTCTATTCGTGCATCAAGTATGCCAAGGTCTGCCCTTTTCGTATCTATCATCATATCGATGTCATACGTCTCAAAGGGCAGATTCAATCCTTTTAACATTGCAGCATACTGTTTCAGCGTATCAAAACCTTCCTGTTTGTTTTGCCTAAGCAACACAAGTGATTTATAGCCTAAAATTCTTAATCGGTAGTAACTGTTCTTGTCTATTCTCTCTGCCTCTAAGATGGCACGTTCGGCGTTTGCCATATCACCTGTTTTGTAATAGGCAGAGCCAAGAAGTGCCAATGATGCCGAATCCTGTTGAGCCTGCGATGCCCGAATAAAATATTCCCTTGCCTTTTCATAGTCTTTGACCTGGAAAAGTTTTTTACCTAAAAACATCTCATTCGAATAAACAGCATATTGCGTACTGCATGAAGCAAAAATCAATGCAACTAAAAACATGAAACAAATTTTGGTTATTTCTCTCTTTAGAATCATATCGGTCATACTCCTCATTTCATTTGAAATTGCTTGAAACCGTTTCAATATGCACATCCTTTGTTAAGCCATCATGCAATTATCAGGTTTAGATGATTTTTTTGTTACGAAGCGCATGCACTACGAGAAATGTATTCCACTCTTTTTCATCGTTGCCCCAGGTGCCATCAGGATTTTGTATATCGGCAAGTCTTGCGAATGCCCTTTTCAATTGAAAATCCGCACGTTCGTTGTTAAGATGTGCCAAGGCATTAATTGTTTGATAAAAAGAAATACCATTTTGCCATTCACCTGAATTATGCTGGATCTCGAAAAGACGTTCAACCAAAAATAATGTTGCAGGGCAAGTTGCATATACTGGGTGCACAACGAGAGCCCTCAATGCATTATTGATGTCGCTATTGTTGAGGTCTTTGTTTTTCGCCAAAACATAATCTGACAATGATTGATATCGTGTATTAACCTCATGGTTATCCGCACGATTGAAAATTGTGCACATAAACAATGTAATTGCAAGATAAAGCACGCCCAGGCCACCTTCTACAAAAGGCATGCCCTTTAGGTTTAGTCCATCAACATGTTCGTCTTTTGTCATCTCATTACGAACAGTATTTTCAAAAAGCCAATCGAGGGCTCTATTTATGGGTTCCGTAGGATGCCTCAATGTCAAGTGTAGACCAAAAAGCCTGTGTGCTGTCAACATAAAAGACGTACCCCATGACCCATCATATAATTGTCCTTCCATCAAACGGGTGACACGATTGTCAAAATCTCTCTGCCAGTTTGTGTCACCTTCAAGCCCGATCCATTTCTGACGCGCATAGAGCCCAAATGGTGTATCGCTTTTTTTAAAGACTGCATATGGATTATAGCGAAGCCCTATCAAAATAAACCACACTTCAAGAGTTCATCCGGGGATGTTGAGGCATTTTATCATAAATAATAATAAAATAAAAACATTGTTCCAGATTGCAGTTAACCTGTTTGAGAGTCTACACTGACGGTGACAAAGAGATAGTAGCCTATTATAGTGATTGCAATATGTGGAAAAAACCTTGTTTTTCTGATAAGCTATGAGCCGTTTTGACTATAGGGAATCTAATGGATAATTTTGATGTCATAGTAATCGGCGCAGGTCATGCAGGTTGCGAGGCTGCACTTGCCGCCGCCCGTATGCAGGCGAGAACACTTCTTCTCACAATCAATATCGACCATATTGCATTCATGTCCTGTAACCCCGCCGTAGGTGGTTTGGGTAAAGGTCACCTTGTAAAAGAGCTCGATGCATTAGGCGGTGAGATGGCGAAAAATATCGATGCAACAGGTATCCAGTTTCGGGTGCTTAACATGAAAAAAGGACCTGCGGTGCGTTCGACGCGCATACAGGCTGATAAAATAAAGTATGCGATCCGGATGAAAAATGTACTCGAAAATCAGGAAAACCTTTATTTAAGACAAGGTATCGTGGAAAAAATCCTTGTAAATAATGGCGCTGTGACAGGGGTTGAAACACAGTTGGGCGAAAGATTCCAAGGGAAAAGCGTTATAGTGACAACCGGGACATTCCTGAGGGGTTTAATCCACATCGGACTTGAGCATTTTGAAGCAGGCAGGATGGGGGATGCAGCTTCGGTTGGACTGTCTTTTTGTCTTAAAGAGCTGGGTTTTGATATGGGACGATTAAAGACAGGCACATGCCCAAGACTTGATGGAAAGACAATAGATTTTTCAAAGCTCGAGCCCCAGCATAGCGATGACCCACCAAAACCATTCTCTTTTCTGACCCAATCGATTAACAACCGTCGCGTGCCATGCTATCTCGGATATACAAACATCAATACTCACGAGGCGATAAAATCCGGATTGGATAGATCACCTCTATTTACAGGAAAGATTAAAGGTACAGGTGTAAGATACTGTCCATCGATTGAAGACAAGGTTGTGCGTTTCAAGGACAAGGAAAGACACCGGATATTCATTGAGCCTGAAGGTCTCGACACCGTAGAGTATTACCCCAACGGTCTCTCAACAAGCCTGCCCCTTGACATACAGATAAAAATGCTAAGAACCATCCCGGGGCTCGAGCATGTTGAGATTACAAGACCAGGTTATGGCATCGAATACGATTTTGCCTACCCTACACAGCTTTATCCGAGCTTAGAGACAAAACTCATAAAAAATCTCTATTTTGCAGGTCAGATCAACGGAACAACCGGTTATGAAGAGGCTGCAGCCCAGGGGCTTATGGCCGGTATCAATGCGGTACGCAGAATCCGCGGGGAAGAAGCATTCTGCCTTAAAAGAGATGAGGCATACATAGGTGTTTTGATTGATGACCTCGTAACAAGAGGTGTCGATGAACCATACAGGATGTTTACCTCGAGGGCAGAGCACAGATTGTTTTTAAGGGAGGATAACGCGGATTTGAGACTCACTGAAAAGGGTTATCAAATAGGCATTGCGGAGAAAGAAAGATACGACAAGGTGCTTGAAAAGAAGCTGAAGATTGACGAGACACATGGACTGCTCAGGTCAATAAGGCTAAAACCGACGAAAGAAACCAGGCAAATGTTGAAAAACCTTGGTTTTGAGACCATAAAGAATCCCCTGACACTGGAAGAGCTGTTACAAAAACCCGATATGACAATCGTGGAGTTAAAGTCGATTGAGCCAAGGCTAAATGATATTGAGGAAGATATAGCCTATCAAGTGGAATTAAATGTTAAATACCGGGGTTATATTGAAAGACAGAGCGAAATGGTTAAGAGAACAAAGAAGCTTGAAGATATAAGGATCCCTTCTGACCTCGTTTACAGGGATGTCTCAGGACTTTCCAATGAGATAATAGAGCGATTTACAAAGGTTAGACCCTTTACCTTAGGACAGGCGTCACGTATTCCCGGGGTAACACCTGCAGCGGTTACCGCACTTATGATCCATTTCAAAAAGACCGGTATTTTGAGGTAAACTGATAATTATAGAGGCACAACAAGACAATATTCAAAAGATATACATTTTTGATTTGGATTTTGCAGTCTGGATATTGTAATTTAACTGGATTCATAATTTGCACATAAAGGAATGTTTTGCGATGAATAGCCTTGAAGAAAACAAAAGGTTTATTGCTGAATGGTTTGCATCTCAGTATGTCGATGTCTTTGGTTTTGGCGATATGTCACTCTATGACAGGGAAATATTGGGCATTGATGATTCGGTAAAGGGGCGGTTACCATTTGCTATATCGTTCGGCCTTGTATTGACTAAAGGCGTGCTCGATACGATAGTTGACGGTCCACATCTTTTGTATTTGCATCACTATCGGCAGTTAAATTATAAACTCGACATGCTTGGTTATCTTTTATCCAGAGAGATTGAGAAAAAGGGTTATTTGGCATTGCCTTTTGCAGCATCTCAGCTAATAGATTGGAAGAACCAGAAGGGTCACATTTCGCACAAGCATATAGGCGTTGTTTCTGGTTTGGGTTGGATTGGCAGGAATAATCTACTCGTACATCCTGTTTTTGGCTCTCACGTGCGATACAATACTGTGCTTACCGATATGCCGCTTATAACCGACACGATACTCAATGCAGATTGTGGCACATGCACTAATTGCATAGACAAATGTCCGGCCAGTGCGATAAGAAACGAACCGTCAGACTTTGACCACATCGGATGTTATGACATGCTGACACACTTTAAAAACAAAAGGAATCTCGGACACCACATATGCGGCATATGCATACGGGCATGCAGGGGGAAACGATGAAGGCATTTATTGCCCTCGAAGACGGAACGGTCTTTGAAGGAAAAGGTTGCGGAGTAAACGGTGAAAGGGAAGGCGAGATCGTTTTCAACACCAGCATGACTGGTTATCAGGAGATTATGACAGACCCATCATACAAAGGACAGATCGTTACAATGACATACCCGCTCATTGGAAACTACGGCATCAACAAAGAGGATATCGAATCGGGCAGTCCGAAGGTTGAAGGCTTTATTGTAAAGGAATTAAGCAAATCAACGAGCAACTACCGTGCTACAGACAGCCTTGCAAACTATTTCAAAACACACAGTATATTAGCTGTCGAAGACATTGACACGCGCGCACTGACCATGCACATAAGGGCAAAGGGGGCTATGAAGTGCGTATTGTCAACAATAGACCATGACGCAAGAAGCCTTGTAAAAAAGGCGAAGGCATCAAGAGGGATTGTGGGTGTAGACCTTGTAAAAGAGGTAACCTGCGATGAGCCTTTCATCTTCGATGAAGATGTTCAAGGTTCAAAAACGGAATTAAACCCAAAACTAAAGGTTATCGTTATGGATTTTGGCGTAAAGTATAATATCCTCAGAATGCTTACGATGGTTGGCTGTAGCGTCACGGTTGTGCCTGCTCACACCAAGGCTTCCGATATACTCGATATGAGACCGGATGGAGTGTTGCTGTCAAACGGCCCTGGCGACCCTGAGGGTGTTCCATATGCAATAGAGGAGATCAGAAAGCTTCTCGGAAAAATACCGATATTTGGTATCTGTCTTGGTCAGCAGTTGCTTGGTCTTGCATACGGCGGAAAAACATACAAACTCAAATTCGGACACAGGGGAGCAAACCAGCCAATAAAAGAACTCAACACCGGTAAGGTTTATATAGCCTCCGAAAATCATGGATTTGCTGTTGATATAAATTCGATAAAACACGAACCTGTCCATGCAACCCATATCAATCTTAATGACAACACGATCGAGGGGATTGAACACGAGATATATCCGGCTTTCTCAGTCCAATATCATCCTGAGGCATCGCCTGGACCACACGATTCGTATGGGCTTTTTGCAAAGTTTAAAGATATTATGAATACATTCAAAAAGGGGTCGAGGATTCAAGGGGTCAAGTGACTTATATAAAAAAATACAGCTACCTGCTCGGCCATAAGCCATAGGTTTAATTAAAGAGGATATATGCCAAAAAGAACGGATATAAAAAACATACTGATTATCGGCTCAGGTCCAATTGTTATAGGTCAGGCCTGTGAATTCGACTACTCAGGTAGTCAGGCATGCAAGGCGCTTCGAGAGGAGGGTTACAAGGTAATCCTTGTGAACAGCAATCCTGCCACCATTATGACAGACCCCGATATGGCGGAAAGAGTCTATATTGAACCACTTATACCCGAGGTGATTGAGGAGATCATCAAGATTGAAAGACCTGATGCAATACTTCCTACCATAGGCGGTCAAACCGGTCTAAACCTTGCCACCATCCTATCGGAGAGAGGGGTTCTCGAAAAAAACAACGTTGAACTTATTGGCGCTAATTATAATGCCATCAGAAAGGCTGAAAACAGGGAAGAATTTAAGAAGGCTATCGAGAATATAAACTATGAGGTGCCAAAAAGCGGCCTTGCCCATAATATGGAAGATGCGATCAGGATTGCAAAAGATATCGGTTTCCCTCTCATCATTAGACCAAGCTATACATTGGGCGGCACCGGGGCAGCCATTGCATACAACATAAAAGAGTTTGAAGCCCTTGCCATGAGGGGACTTGAAAGCAGCATTATAGGCGAAATCCTCATTGAAGAATCCGTAATCGGCTGGAAAGAATACGAACTGGAGGTTATGAGGGACAAAAAAGACAATGTTGTCATCATTTGCTCAATCGAAAATCTTGACCCTATGGGTGTGCATACAGGCGATAGTATAACCGTTGCGCCTGCCCAGACCCTCACTGATAAGGAATACCAGTTTATGCGGGATGCTGCAATCGATATAATAAGGGAAATAGGGGTTGAAACAGGGGGTTCGAATATCCAATTCGCAATAAACCCCGATAACGGAAGAATGGTCGTAATAGAGATGAACCCCCGGGTCTCCCGGAGTTCGGCGCTTGCATCAAAGGCAACGGGCTTTCCGATAGCAAAGATTGCTGCTAAGCTTGCAATCGGTTACACACTCGATGAAATCCCGAACGATATTACAAAAAAAACACCTGCCTCATTTGAACCAACAATTGATTATTGTGTTGTGAAAGTGCCGCGCTTCACCTTCGAAAAATTTAGAGGTGCTGACGAAACCTTGACCATTCAGATGAAATCGGTTGGTGAAGCAATGGCTATAGGAAGAACATTCAAAGAGGCGTTGCAGAAGGCGTTTAGGTCACTCGAGGTTGGGGTTTTCGGTATTGCAGATGATCGCCTGCCTGGGATTCTAAACCACGATATCATCAAAAGAAAGCTTATAACCCCTAACAAGGACAGGGTATTCTATATCCGTCATGCCTTTATGGCTGGCATGGATATTGAAGATATCCATAGGCTTACATGGATAGACAGGTGGTTTCTGAAGAATATAAACGAATTGGTCGATTTCGAGATTGAACTGAAAACATACAAGGGTAATCCCACTGAAGACATAATCCTAAGGGCAAAAAAATATGGTTTTTCAGACAGGCAGATAGGTCACACACTCGACATGGACGAACATGAAATACGAAAGTGGAGATTGAAAAGAGGGATCAAGAGTGTATTTAAGCTTGTAGATACCTGCGCAGCGGAATTCGAGTCATACACACCGTATTACTACTCGACATACGAAAGAGAAGACGAATCCAAGGTGACAAAGAAGAAGAAAATCATGATATTGGGTGGTGGCCCAAACAGGATAGGTCAGGGCATAGAATTTGACTATTGCTGTGTCCACGCTGCATTCGCCTTGAAAGAGCTTGGTTATGAAACTATAATGGTCAACAGCAATCCCGAAACTGTGAGCACAGACTACGATACTTCTGATAAATTGTACTTCGAGCCGCTTACGCTCGAAAATGTCCTCGACATAGCGGAAAAGGAAAAACCGGACGGTGTCATAGTGCAGTTCGGCGGTCAGACACCGTTGAATCTTGCCGTTCCTTTACAGAAGGCCGGGGTAAAAATCATCGGCACAACGCCTGAAAATATCGATATCGCCGAAGACAGGGATAAATTCAAAAATCTTCTAAAGAAACTCAACCTTACACAACCTGAAAACGGTATAGCCATATCCTTTAAAGAGGCAAAAGAGGTGGCGGATTCAATTGGATATCCCGTAGTAGTCAGACCTTCATATGTCTTGGGCGGAAGGGCTATGGAGATAGTATACTCGGATGATGACCTTATAAACTTCATGGAAAAGGCTGCAGAGGCTTCACCAGAAAAACCTATCCTGATCGATAAATACCTTGAAGACGCTATCGAAATAGATGTCGACGCTGTAGCCGATGGAAAGACATGTATTATAGCCGGAATAATGGAACATATAGAGGAGGCCGGTATTCATTCCGGCGACAGCGCAAGCGTTCTTCCACCTTATTCTCTCGATGACAACACTATAGGAAAGATAAAGGTCTATACCCAAAAGCTTGCGATAGAGCTTAATGTAGTCGGCCTCATGAATATACAGTACGCTGTAAAAAATGACGTTATTTACGTGCTGGAAGTCAACCCGAGGGCAAGCAGAACAGTTCCTTTTGTCAGCAAAGCAACTGGAGTCCAGTGGGCGAAGGTGGCAGCAAAATTAATGGTTGGCTTAACATTGAAAGAATTGGGTATAGAAAAGGAAACCGATATACGGCATGTTGCAGTAAAAGAATCTGTCTTTCCATTCAACAAGTTTTACGGCGTTGACACCGTTTTGGGCCCGGAGATGAAATCTACAGGCGAGGTAATGGGGATTGACAATAATTTCGGGTCTGCGTTTTTGAAATCACAACTCGGTGCAGGTCAAAACCTTCCTTTGGCCGGTAACGTGCTTTTAAGTGTAAAGAACAAGGATAAGAGAAATATCGTATTCATTGCAAAGATACTTTTTGATCTGGGTTTCAAGATATATGCAACGAAAGGCACAGGTAAAATCCTCATTAATAATGGCATCGATGTAAAAATCGTGAATAAGGTATCGGAGGGTAGACCCCATATTGTAGACATGATAAAAAATAATGAACTTCAGTTGATTATCAATACACCAAGCGGCGGTCACCCCAAAAAGGATGAAATATCGATTCGTGCCAATGCCGTGCAGTATAAAGTACCATATACAACGACCCTATCAGGTGCACAGGCCGTTGTAAATGCCATTGAAAACATGAAAAAAGGAGGCCTTCTGGTGAAGGCCGTTCAGGATTATTATCTTTAGAAACAGGGGTCGAGGATCCTTGACTCCTATTCTTTAATGTCTTTTATCTTCCTTTTAACAATCTTGCCTTTATCCTTCGGGAAATCGGCTTTGATATAAACGTTCTTTGGGAATATCCTGTCAACTCGCCCTTCCATCTCTTTCTTTGCGAATATGAATTTCACCTTGTCTCCTATGTTCATCATCTCCTCCTTTTTCATTAGGTACTTTTAGATTCTGTCTTTGTCTCTGTTTTGGATTCTGTCTTAGCATCTGTTGAAGCTGCGGTAGAAGCATCTGCTTTTGTTTCTGTTTTATCTGTATCCTGTTTCCCATTATCGGAATGATGGCTTTTTCCAACGGTGTCTATTGGTTTTTTATAATCTGTAGCATACCACCCCGTTCCTTTTAACTGAAATGAACAATTTGAAATCAATTTGTTTAATTTACCCCTGCAAAATTTACATTCCCTTAAGGGGTTATCGCTGATTTTCTGGAATATTTCAAACTTCTTACCACAGCCTGAACATACATATTCGTAAATAGGCATTTTTTGAACCTCCACACTTCAAATAAACTTATTGTGCAAAATATAAACATTGTAAAGCACATCGTCAAGGCAATGTTAGAGAAGGGTTTCATTCATCAATATTTTTTGATAAGACTGCATATTCGAATCCATCAAGAAGCGCCATAAAAGATGCCATATTTATGTTCTCGGCTATTTCTGTCACGCTCCATATCAGTGTGCCATCTGTAAACACTATTGATACCTCCACTTTAGCGGAGGTTCCTGACTTTGCGTCGTGAACACGGGCCGAATAATCGACGAGTTTTACACCCTGAATCACAGGAAATATGGAAGAGAGCGATTTTTTCAGCACATTTGCAAGGGCATCTACCGGACCTACACCTGTCGATGCCTCATGGGTTTCACTGTTGTCTGTTTTTATTATGACCGTTGCCTCAGGTTTCATACCATCATCAATGAGTCTGTAAGTACCTACAATCTCGAAAGGTTTTCGGTATGTTTCCAATGAGCGGAGGATATTCAATTCTTTTGTTGCATCGATAATATTCAATAATCTTTTCAAATTTCTACACCTTTAACGCTTCTTAAATTATGCTCAGCCTAACCTGCGGCTAATATATTAGCCCTCAATTTGTTGCTGACAGCAACTGCCTTAATGCCTTTGCTATCAAACATGAGCTATGGGCTATCCGTTATCCAACCTTTCGCTTTTCTCTTTTCTCTTCTTCGATTAGCAGCTTGTAATCGATCCCGTCAACAAGTGCCAGCCAACTTGCCTCGATGATATTTTCCGACACCCCAACCGTACCCCAAGAATGTTTGCCGTCACTGCTCTCTATAAGCACCCTCGTAACCGCCTTTGTTCCATCCTTTGTTGACAACACCCTTACCTTGTAATCTACAAGGTCCATCTCCCTTAGTTCCGGGTAGAATTTATAAAGGGCCTTCCTAAGTGCGCTGTCGAGCGCATTTACAGGCCCTTTGCCAAGGGCGGCGGTGTGCTCTATCTTATCACCAACCCTCACCATGATAGTTGCCTCTGATACAGGATGGTCTTTTTCTTTTTTATCGACTATTACCTTGAAGCCAATCAGATCAAAATATTTTTTATGCGTGCCAAGAAGTTTCTTAATAAGAAGCTCGAGCGACCCTTCGGCCCCTTCGAACTGATATCCATACATCTCGAGTTCTTTAACCTTTTTGAGCACATCTTTTGCAAGTTTTTTATCCTTAGTTATGTCTATGTTGAATTCTTCAGCCTTTTGGATAATATTGCTTTCCCCTGAAAGGTCTGAGACAAGAATCCGTTGAATATTTCCCACCGTTTCGGGCTTGATGTGTTCGTATGTCTCAGGATTTTTTCTTATAGCGCTTACATGAATACCGCCTTTGTGTGCAAAGGCGCTGTCGCCAACAAAAGGTCTGTGCTTATCGGGTATCATGTTTGCCATTTCGTCCACAAAAAGACTCAACCCCCTCAAATGCTTCAGTTTATCCTTTGAAATGCCCTCACAACCCATTTTGAGTATCAGACACGGTATGATGGAGCAAAGGTTTGCATTTCCGCAGCGTTCACCATAACCGTTTACAGTGCCTTGCACATGCCTACACCCTGCATTTACTGCCACCAATGTATTTGCAACGCCCAACTCTGAATCGTTATGCGTGTGTATGCCAAGTTTTGTGCGTATCTCTTTTCCGACCTCCTTTGTGATATTTTCTATCTCGAAAGGCATACTGCCCCCGTTTGTATCACACAATACAACAACGTCCGCACCCGCATCCGCTGCAACCCTTATAACCTTATTCGTATAGGATGCGTTTCTTTTATAGCCATCAAAAAAATGTTCAGCGTCGAAAAAAACAGTTTTGCCGTGTTTCTTCAAATAGGTTATTGTTTTTTCTATCATCTTCAGATTTGTGTCAAAGCTGACCTTTAGGGCATCTCTTACATGCAAATCCCAACTTTTACCGACTATAGTGACGTATTCGGTGTCGGCATCAAAAACAGCCCTTAGAATCTCGTCTTCTTCCGGTTTCGCATGGGCTCTTATTGTACTGCTGAATGCAACAACCTTTGCGTTCTTGAGTGAAAGCCTTTTAACCTCTTTAAAATAAAGGAGGTCCTTTGGATTCGAACCTGGCCAGCCGCCCTCGATAAAATGCATACCAAATTCATCGAGCTTTTCAGTAATCCTTAACTTGTCGCTTAAGGAAAAGGCTATATCCTCTGACTGGGCACCGTCACGCAATGTTGTATCATAGAATTCAATCTTCATGTTTCTTCTACAACCGCTTCTGCATCAAGCCCAAACGCATTGTGAAGCACCCTTACGGCAAGTTCTCCATATTTGCTTTCAACAACACATGAGATTTTGATTTCTGACGTCGTTATTGCCATGATGTTTATACCCTCTTTAGATAGTACGGAAAACATCTTTGATGCCACACCGGAATGTGACCTCATGCCAAGACCCACTATGGATACTTTTGCAATGTTTTCGTCCATTCCCACACTGCCTTTGCCCAACGCCTTTACGGCATCTTCCATAACTTTTAAGGCCTTTTTACCATCCGCCTTCGCAACGGTAAAGGTTATATCGGCCAGATTCTCATGACTTACATTTTGCACTATAACATCAACAACGATATTTGCATCGGATAAGGCTCCGAATAAATGCGCAGCAATGCCTGGTTTATCCGGCACCCCTGTGACCGTTATCTTTACTTCATTCTTGTTATATGTAACGCCTGTAACTTCCATCCTTTCCATATCTGCAACCTCCTTGCATACTAGTGTTCCTTCTCCATCAGTGAAGGAAGATTTTACGAGAATCGGTACATTATACCTTGCAGCAAATTCTACAGACCTTATCTGCAATACCTTCGCCCCAAGGCTTGCCATTTCAAGCATCTCTTCATATGATATTTTATCGAGCCTTCTTGCCTTATCGCATATATTAGGGTCGGCCGTGTACACGCCGTCTACATCCGTATATATCTCGCATAGGTCTGCACCGAGTGCAGCGGCCAATGCAACTGCAGATGTATCGGATCCACCCCTGCCAAGCGTCGTTATATTGCCTTTTTCATCCACCCCTTGGAATCCAGGGACAACCACAACCTTACCCTTGTTAAGTTCAGACATAATGTGGTTTTTTTCTATGCGTGATATCCTTGCCTTAGTATAACTTGAATCGGTGATGATTTTTGCCTGATAGCCGAGCAACGATATAGCATCGCAGAACATGGTCTTTAATGTGATCGCAAGAAGCGCAGACACAACCTGCTCGCCAGTTGAAATCAGCACATCGATCTCCCTTTCGTCAGGAAAACTATTGATACTATGTGCCATGTTGAGCAACCTGTCCGTCTCTCCTGCCATAGCTGACACCACAACGACAATATCGTTGTCTTCCTCGCGGTACTTTATGATCCTCTTCGCAATATTTTTTATTCTTTCGAGATCAGCAACCGAGGTACCACCATATTTTTGTACAATAAGCATTCTTACCTCCATCTTCATTAATTAGCGTAAAGCGTTAAACATTACATATTTCATACCTTTGTGCTATACGCTATCTTTTTTTATGACCTAAACACTTTGATCATCCTCTCGCTTTCATCTATTGATTCAATCTCAACCCTTATGGCTCCATTCCACCATGTTGTCCTTTCTGACCATTCTACCACAACTATACCATTCTGGAGAAATTCTTCTATCTGAAGCGCCTCAATCTCTCCACCTTCAATCCTGTAAAGGTCTACATGACACATATCAAAGGAATTGCCCTCATAAAAATTCATCAATGTAAACGAGGGGCTTACAACATAAAGCCAATCCTTAACGCCTATCCCTTTTGCAATTCCCTTTGCAAGCTGTGTTTTTCCAGTACCGAGGCCACCATAGAGGGTATAAAGCTCACCTTTTTTCGCATGTTTTCCTATATATTCGCCTATAGCCCATGTATCAGAGGGACTTTTCGATATAAACCCTTTCTTTTCCATCTTTTAAAGCCCGTATTACCCTGCCCGCTCCAACAATCAAATCACCGGCAAGCAGGTCCATGTCTGTATTTGTATCTAACCAATCATCTGCAAGATATCCATGAAGATACATGCCCAAAAGCGACGACTCTGTAAGACTATACCCCTGTGATGCAAGACCGCCTATAAAACCCGTCAGGATATCGCCGCTACCACCTTTTGCCAATGAAGGGTTGCCGGTCGGGTTTATGTATACATCTCCATCGGAACTAAAAAATATTGATCTGGCGCCCTTCAAGACAAGATTTACTTTATTGTCTTCGACGAATTTTCTGCCACTCGTTATCCTGTCTTGATTTATGAGCTTTGGAGAAAGATTGACAAGTCGGCCAAATTCTCCCGGGTGTGGTGTTAATACGGCGTTTCTCCCTGCTTTGCCAAAGATTTCGACATGCCCGATGAATGCATTTATCCCATCTGCGTCAATCACAAAAGGTTTTGCAACATTCATGTAGATTTGCCTTACAAACTCCGTTGTTTCTGGGTGCTGCGAAAGCCCCGGTCCCATGATAATTATATCCTTGTCCTCCACAAACTCTTTGACCTGTTTATAGCATGACATCGTGAAAAATCCCGTGCCGTTATCTTCGACCGGATATGTCATAACCTCGGTCAGCTTGACCTCCATAATACTGTTAAGACTCGATGGTATAATAAGCGTTACAAGACCCGCGCCAATCTTCAGCGCTGCCAGTGATGCCATATGTGCAGCACCCGTTTTACCCGGTGAACCAGCAATAACAACCGCATGCCCATAACTGCCCTTATGTGTCCAGGGGAGCCTTTCTTTAATAAAGCCTCTTATCATTTCCCCGTCGATTAGCTGCGCATCTATACCAATTATATCCTCTGCAAAATCTGGAATGGAAATATCGACAACGGTAAGTTTCCCTGTATAATACCCCCCAGGATAGAGAATATGACCAAGCTTAGGATAGGCATATGTGAATGTATGGGTTGCCATAACTGCAATCCCCATTGCCAAGCCTGTTTTCCCGTCTATACCTGAGGGAATGTCTATAGCCATAACAGGCTTGCCCGATTTATTTATCTCTTCGATAACAGCCCTTTCTTTGCCTTCGACGACCTTGGAAAGACCTGTCCCAAATATGGCATCCACTATGATGTCGGCATGTGCAACGCCAAGTTTGACAGCATTTAATTCATTTTCAAGCTCGACGATTTCGCCGTTGAGGGATTCGTATAATCTCATATTAAGGGCGGCATCGCCTCTAAGGTCATCTTTTTTACATAGCAGAAACACCTTTGTCATGTAGCCGTCCCTCAAGGCATATCTGCCCACTACAAAACCATCACCACCGTTATTTCCCCTGCCGCATACAATTACGATACGTTTTTTTCCATAAAGATAGCGTTCTTTCATGAGCCGATATGTATTCCTGCCGGCATTCTCCATAAGAACTGCAGATGGGATACCCCACTTTTCTATGGCATATCTGTCATACTTTGCCATGCGCTCAGGTGTTAATATCTTCATAAATATCACCGTCAATCTTCATTTTTTTCTTTTAATAGACGTTTTTGCCTTTAAATCACCACTACAGATACTGCATAAGCCTTTTCGTGTGATATACTCACACCATCGAATCTTTTTCCCTGAAACTCTATGTACGGTTTCCCTTTGCTTTGTAGCACATTTATGTCTTTCCAGGCAAGCTTCTGTCCGATAGCCTTCATGAACGCCTCTTTTGCAGCAAACCTTCCGGCAAGTGATTCATGTGCAAATCTTCTCTGTCTCGCATAAGAGATTTCATCTTCTGTAAACACCTTGCAAAGAAACCTATCTCCGTATCTTCTTGCTATATCAGTTATTCGTGATACATCTACTATATCTATACCAACCATAATCCTTTCCAATAGTTTACGATTACACTTATGATAACATACCACAAATATTGTTGTTTTTAAATGGGATTTTGATGGCATAGATAAAAACTCAATCTTTTCTAAAAGGGATAAATTACAGAAAACTTAAGACCTCTCTATCAGACTGCGCCTGAAAACTGATCTTTCCACGCTTCATCCATGATATGGTCTCTTATCAGCAAAACACCGCCGGGTTGAACACTTTGTAAATCTTTTTGAATAACTGTTTTCTCCATGTCTGTTCTGTTTTTTCATAAAATTGATCAATTAAGACATAATGTATGGTAAATGTTGCATGTAGTGAATCTGTCCAATCGTTTAGAATCTTGACAGTTTATGGTATGTAGAATATATTCAATGAAACATGCTTCGCTTTATAAGCCGGTCGATAGATATCATTGTATTCCTGCTGTTCATTGTTTTATTAGCTGGATGCACAAAAGATCAGTCTGTGATTGAAGGGAAGGTAATCGATGGCGTAGGACAACCCATGCCGGGCGTAAAGATTACAGCCAAGCAATTTAGGCCAGTAAAAGGATATGAGCAGTTCGAAACAATAACCGATTCGAATGGGGTCTTCAGGCTTACAGGTCTTCTTCCTGCATCCGAATATTCAATCATACCGTGGTCAGATGACTGGATTATATCAGAAAAGCCCATGGTAAAAACAGGACTAAAGGGTAGGATAAAAAGATTGGCCTCACCGATCATTATAAGGTTTACACTTTTAAAAAACGGCATTATCAATGACTCTCAACTTGGCGTACAGTGGCTTCCCGCATCAGACAAGCCTATGGATTGGTTTCAGGCTGAAAAATACGTAAAAAACATCTCCGTGGATGGCGGAGGATGGAGATTACCAACAAGGTCGGAGCTGAAAAGCATATATGATGTTTCAATGAAAGGCGGTGCAGACCCCTTTTTCAAAATCAATGAAAATTGGGTATGGACATCTGAAACTCAAGGCGATTCAGCATGGTTCTGCAGCTTTGTTTATGGTCGAGAGGGCACGATATTCCGCAAATACATTGGCGGTTATGGTCGCGTACTCGCAATACGCAACATGAAACAACGCATATCCGTTATGGATTAAAACACACGCCAAATGTATTCAGAACATGCCATATTTTCGATTTCAGGGCTCACGTTTTAGGTCATATATCCTTATCCCGTAAGCCCTGAGCCTGTTGTCTGTTTTTTCTTGATTACTTGACCGCTTCTTTTATCTGTGCAACGATCTCTTCGCTGCTCAATGAACTGATCGTTGTGAGAAGACCCTCCTTCTCATAAAAGCTTATCAATGGAGCGGTTTTTTCGTTGTATGTTTCGAGTCTCTTTGTAATGGCTTCCACTGTTTCGTCTGCACGCTGAACTGCCGGCGAACCGCACTTTACACATTTTCCATCCGGTGTCGGTGGCTTGCTCTTGATATTATAGATTTCTTGACAATCGGGGTTTGAGCAGGTCCTTCTTGTGGTTAGCCTGTCAAGGATCACATCTTTGGGCACATCGAGATTTATTACCCTATCAAGCTTGATATTCAATTTGGCAAGCAATTTTTTCAAATCCTCTGCCTGAGGAATGGTTCTTGGAAAACCATCAAGCAGGAATCCCTTTTGGCAATCGGGCTCTTTAAGCCTTGCTTCCATAATATCCATAATAAGTTGATCCGGAACGAGCTCTCCTCTTTCCATAAAACCCTTTGCGGTTTTTCCGAGTTCTGTACCGGCCTTTACAGCATTTCTCAAAATATCTCCTGTAGATATCTGCACCGAACCATCATATTCTGTCAACTGTTTAGCCACCGTACCTTTGCCGGCTCCAGGGGCACCTAATAGAACAATTCTCATCTCACTTCCTCCTTTAATAATTTCTTTTGACTATAATAATGCCTATCCTTATGCAACTACTTACATGCAAACTCGCCAAAAAAACTGCTCTCCATAAACCTTTTTTCTGATATTGAGATTATACTTGCAAGAAGTCTATTTATTTTTTGCCTTCTCCTTTTTTTCTTTCCTCTTCTCCTTTAACGATTTCTGGGCAACCTTCTTTGTTTCGCTTTTTGGTTTCTCCTTTCCAGCCATAAATACCTCCCATTTTAGTATTTAATTAACCGGTTCTGACATGCCCCTCATATCAGGCATTGTTTGATTTTAACAGATTAAATATAAAAAATCATCCAAAACCAACGACCTTTCAAACTCACAACCCCTGCTTTGGCATCGTGAAATAAAAAGTTGCACCTTCGTTAAGCCTTCCTTCTGCCCATACCCTGCCCCCATGTCTGGCAATGATTCTTTGAACAATGGCAAGGCCTATGCCCGTGCCCTCGTATTCATCAGTACTGTGAAGCCTCTGAAAGACTCCAAAGAGTTTGTCAACATCCTTCATGTCAAAACCTATGCCGTTATCTTTAACATAATAAGCGTTAAAATCTTTCTCTTCAAAAGCGCCTACTTTAATGACTATAACGCTATTCTTTCTACTGAATTTGATGGCATTCGACAGAAGATTTACAAATACCTGATGTATGAGGGAGATATCTCCATATGCGCCGGGCAGACGATCAACAACAAACTTTATCTTTGTTTCCTGATTAACCATTTTAAGCTCTGAAAATACTGTTTTTGCAAGATTTTCCATATCAATATAGGCTGAATTAAATTCCTGACACTTAAGGCGTGAAAGGCTGAGCAGGTCTTTGATTAGCTGTTCCATCTGCTTGGCGCTCTTTTCGATAGCTTTCAGATATTGTTGTGCCTTACTGTCAAGTTGATGTAAATATTTTTTTGTGAGCAATCCGACAAAACCTTCGATTGTTATAAGTGGGGTTTTCAGGTCGTGTGAAACAGAATAAGAAAAGGCCTCAAGTTCTTTGTTTGCTGCCTCAAGTTCTGCCGTTCTTTCTTGAACACGTTTCTCAAGCTCTTCATTTAAGATACGGACCTCTCTTTCGGCGTTTTTGAGGTCTGTTATATCCATAAACGAAAGAACGCTGTTATTGGTTCCAGGTATTAAGTCAACCGTTATATAAATGTCATGCACATCGCCATTTCTATTTCTAAACTGTATTTCATAATTTTTTGGCACCTCTTCAGAATTTATTCTGCGCAGATGATGATAATTAAGCATTTTTTCAAGGTCGTGTTTGACTATAAAGTCCGTCCAACTTTTTTTGCCTTCCAATTCCTCTTTTGTATATCCTGAAAGGTGTTCAAATGTCGTGTTTGCCAACAAAATCGTTGTATCATCCTGGCCTATGATGGTTGCTGTACCAGTATTTTCGAAGACAGTCCTGTAAAGCGTTTCAGAAGAATCCAATGCACGCTGAATAGGCGCACATACAGTAGAAATATTACAGGTTGAATTTGCCTCGTTTTTTGTCTTTTCTTCTTCCAAATTTAAACCCTTACGATATATGTAATACATTAACGCAAAGAACAATAAATCGCAAATCTAAAATATCAATTCGAGAATTACAACAAATAATGTTATAATACCCGCTATGAAGAAGATCGTTTCTTTTGACCTCGACGGAACACTTGTCGATGCCGGTTATGGTGATGTGGTCTGGAATCATGGTATTCCGGAAGAATATGCAAAAAGACATTCAATATCACTTGATGAGGCAAAGGATTATATTATCAATAAATACAACGTAATAGGTGACATCGATATTCGCTGGTATGAAATTGAATACTGGCTGAAAGAATTCGACCTAAAAGTGTCTGCAGATGAACTGCTCGATAGATTTGAATCGCATATCAAGCCAATGCCTCATGTATTTGAAGTCCTTAATACCCTTTGCAAGAAATATATATTGATAGTCGCCTCAAATGCCGCAAGGATATTTGTGGAAAAAGAACTTCAGTATGCCGGTCTCACAAAATACTTTGCTCATATTGTATCCGCTACCACAGATTACGGGATCGTAAAGAAGGGTACAGAGTTTTACCAAAGGCTATGCGACACTCTGGGTATATCGCCTTTTGAAATGATCCATGTCGGCGACCACCCTGTGTTCGATTTTGATGCCCCTTTAAGCCTTGGTATTGAGGCATATTATATCAAAAGCCAGGGATCGGCCGCAAGGTATAAAGATAAGGCAGAAAAAAATGGAAATACAATTTACAGCCTGAAGGAGTTGCTCGATAAACTGTGAAAAGGTGTTATAAGTGCGGTCACAACATTGAAACTGAATCGATATCTTTCAAAGATGAATGTCCTGAATGCAGATCCGACCTGCATGTATGCCTGAACTGCATGTTTTATGACGAAGGAAAGGCAAACAGATGCCGTGAACCTCAGACGGATTACGTAAAGGAGAGGGACCGTTCGAACTTTTGTGAATATTTCAGATTCAATGACGCAGAAACAAAGAAGCCCGGCAAGGAAGAGGCTGAAAAAATGTGGGCAATGCTTTTTAAAAGCTCATGACATACGACCGTTAATTCATAGAGGCTTTCTCACGACACTGTAAATCATCCTTTCGTGCCTATCGATCCTCGTCTCCAGTTCATCGGAATATTGCGAAAGAAACTTTTTCAAACTTCTTTTACTGAAATACCGCAGATGGGTTCTATCGTTCCATGCCTTCCTATTAGGTACAGCCACCAGAATATGTGAACCCGGCTCAAGCACTGAAAGCACCTTCTCCATCATTCTTTCAGGATTTATCACATGCTCAAGCGTATGTGAAATAATAGCGGTCGAAAAAAACCTTTGGAAAGTCATCTTTTCAATATCCCCTGCAATAAATTTTATACGTTCTTTACATTCAGGAAAATTACTTGCATATTCCTTAGCCATATCTATTGCAAGAGGTGATATGTCTACAGCGGTAATATTATAGCCTTTCATTGCAATGATTATGTCGATTTCTCCGCTACCGCAACCGACATCCAGTATCTCGCTTTTAAGAAAACGTTCATCCGACAAAAAGGCGACAAGACCACTGTCTTTCCAGAATTCAATCGTCGAAGCCTCAGGAAGAACCTTTTTCCTGTATGAATACGACTGATCGTTGACAAGGACAAAGTCTTCAGGCGAGATATCCTTTGTAACACGTATCCTCGGATCGTCGTCTATCCTCTTCTTTTTTCTGTGGAATATCTTCAATATGTTCATCTTTTAGCCACCATTACAACTTCCAAGCTCAAAATTCTAAGTGAAATTCAGCATCAAAATTCAGAACAAGACCACGTCTTTCTGTTTGTGTTTTGCCTTTTACCTCAAACCTTTTCTGTGGACGTCCGATTCCTCTTTCATCTGCTGTCCATCTGTTTCGTAAATATAATCCTGTAACGCTCTCGGTCTACATCGAAACACACGGTACATCCGTTTTCATCACACCCCTGTGCATCGATTTCCTCCTTTGACGGCAATGGCTCGAGGTGCACCTTAAAACCGATCTCCTCATACATCTCAACCATCTCTGTCAGTCTTGGCTCACAGGCAATAAACCGTTTTACCCATCCAGCCTTGATAAGTTCTTCTTCTCTTCTCGACATAGACAAATACCTAATAGACCTTTGTTATCAAGTGTTTTACGCTATGGTCTTCTTTCTGAAATAATCTACAGTTTTTCTGAGTCCTTCTTCGAGCTGAACGGATGGCTGCCATTCGAGAATGCTTTCTGCCTTAGTAATATCAGGGCATCTCCTTTTCGGGTCATCTTCAGGTAAAGGGCGAAAAACGATCTCAGACTTTGAATCGGCCAATTCTATAACAAGTTTTGCAATCGAATAAATGGATACCTCGTGAGGGTTACCGAGGTTTATAGGACCAGGATAACCCGAAAGATATTGCTTTGTATAATCGCGTTCCCTTATGTACTCACCTGTTTCATAATCCATCATCCTAATCATACCTTCTATCATATCATCTATATAACAGAAAGAACGTGTCTGCGAACCATCGCCATACATTGTAATTGGTTCGTTTTTGAGGGCCTGGACTATAAAATTGCTTACCACACGGCCATCGTCAAAACTCATCCTGGGGCCATAGGTATTGAATATACGCACTACCTTAATATCTACCTTATTTTGCCTCATATAATCAAAAAACAGTGTCTCTGCCACCCGTTTTCCCTCATCATAACAACTTCTCTTTCCGACAGGGTTTACGTTTCCCCAGTATTCCTCTGTTTGTGGATGGACATCCGGATCTCCATATACCTCGCTTGTCGATGCCTGAAGTATACGTGCCTTGACCCTTTTTGCAAGACCGAGCATATTAAGGGCACCCAGGACATTGACCTTTATTGTTTTTACAGGGTTATACTGATAATGAATGGGACTTGCCGGGCAAGCAAGATTAAATATCCAATCTGCCTCTATGAGTATGGGCTCTGTAACATCATGTCTTATCAGCTCGAATCTTTGATGATCCATCAGATGGGAAACATTTGTTTTATTGCCTGTAAAATAATTATCGAGACATATCACCTCATGACCATCGTTTATAAGCCTCTCACA
>ENA-UOYA01001682-UOYA01001682.1-activated-sludge-metagenome-genome-assembly--contig:-NODE-1682-length-22777-cov-66.400053_pt1 | contig 22777 bp, 18 predicted proteins | sample MGYA00238163_ERZ764804 | MGnify/ENA primary metagenome ERZ764804 (study PRJEB28919, sample SAMN05720223) | activated sludge metagenome | isolation source: Anaerobic digester | place: Hong Kong... | reverse complement strand
TGCAGAAAGAATCGCCTGCCGAGGAAAGTGAAAGTGGTGGAATGTCCTTCTCAGGCGCTGACATACTGGGAACTCTTTTCGTGATAGTAGCAGCCGGTGGAATTTATATGGGATTCAGGAAAAAGAAACTTTAAATCTTCAGTGAAATGCGGCGTAACCAGATCGCCGTATTTTTTCTTTTTATCTGATCCTGAATCCAGTTTCTCTGGTAATTCGCTCTATCGGTGCCCTTTTTAGAATTAAAGTGTGTTAATAATCTTAAATTATTTGTTAATCTCTAATATTATCTCTTTATCTAAATAGCTAATAATTCTTACCCAAAAACCGCATTTTTATGTATTTTCTCCCCTAATTCTCTGATGTTTAATCCCGAAAACAACATCGGATGCTCATTGGTTTCAGAAGTTTATTGTCTTTAATTAAAAGTCAGAATGAGAGTTTTTCATTAAACTTTTAAACTAGAAATGCATATCTTTACAAGTTTCTAACATTAATAAACTTTTGAACACCCTATCTCTGATGAGCCAGAAGTTCTGGATATTTTCTTTCAGGCACTCCGTTTTCTTTCGGGTACTCAGGGCTCATAATACCTTTTCAGGAGATCGAAAATGCAGGAAAAGTCTATAATGCTATTGGTTTTTGTTTTGTTCTTGTTAACAATGTTATCTAATGTTTTATTCTGGTGGAAACTTCCCAGAAATACGAGATCGGAAGATTCTTAAAATTCAAATTTGCAAAATAGTCCAAATTAATAAATCTTTTTCTTTTTCTGCCTATATGTAGCTTTTTTAAATGTTTATCAGTTTGTTTTAACTGAAGTCTTTTGATTCGATTATTTTAGTGTCTTTGAATCTGAAAATCGAACTGCCTTTTCGTCTAAGAGTCTAATACTACTCAATAATGGTTCTTCTTTCCATTTAAGTCCTTTTTTCTTCCTTTTTTCCATTTAAGTCCTTTTTTCTTCCTTTTTTCCATTTAAGTCCTTTTTTCTTCCTTTTTTCCATTTAAATCGTTTTTTTAAACGTTTCTTTATTTATGTGTGGTTTTTACCCGAATAGCTAACAATTGTAAGCCAAAAACCGTCTTTTATATCTTTTTCTCCCAATGCTCCGAGTGTTGAAGATACCAAACAGAATCGGCTGCTCATTTATTTGGAGAAGTTCTGGAGTTGAATTAAGAGCAATAAATCGAAAGTTAATCGAAAGTTTCCAGTTTAATCTTCAAAAACCGCCTTCTGTTTTAATGTAAATTCCGAAAATTTGCAAACTCTTAAATAAATTAGTCTGATGAGTTGGGCATCCTGATTCTTTTTCTCCCGGGGTGCCTCCTGGCTCATTATGGATTATCGGGGATAAGATGCGTACGGCACAAAGCAGGTTACTGGTTTTATGTGCAGTGGTTCTTTTGCTGCTGGCACAGAATGTATCGGCTGATGAAAATCAGGTAAATATTACTTTTATCTGTTATGACGGAAGTGCTCTTGCTGCGGCAGAGCAGTCCAATCCATACAATGCAAGTATAAATGTAACATATATTTCGGGGTATTCGGATTTTAGCAATGTCACCTTTGAAAACCAGGATGTAATCTTTTCCTACATGCTCTGGAATCAATTTGAATATATCGGGGACGACCTCGAAAGTGCCCATGAAAACGGGACGGCACTCATAGACATTACGTCTGTGATGGACCCGACATATATTAACACTTCATCTTATGATCAGATCTTTTCCGGGACCGAACCATACAATTCTACTGAAGAGAAATTCTTCTACAATATGGGTTCCAGAGGAGTCCTGAAGAAAAATGCTGAAAACTTCCTTATCTATCTAGCAAAAACTTACGGAGACAAACCAGAGCTTACAGCCAACTGGACTTATCAGGATCCTATAGAGTTTCCGGACGCCGGGCTTTACCATCCTGATGCCCGCTCTCTTACTAACGAATCTCAGCCCGACTGGTTCGAAAACACAACCGATTATCTTGAGTGGTACTCTAACTCAACCAGCGAAACCGAATCAAGGCATATTTACGATAAGAGCAAGCCAACCATAGGGATATGGTTCCATGCTTCGGATTATACCGGAGATAACCTTGAAGTCATAGATGCCCTTATCCGCGATCTGGAAGGGAAGGGCTGCAACGTAATTGCAGGTTTTGACACTTTCAATGATATCCACAAGTTTTACTTTGACGAGAACGGAGAACCTCTTGTCCAGTGTGTGATTTCTCTTAAGAGTTTCCGCCTGAATTACGATGACCCTGACAAAGGTGTACAGGAGCTCAAAGACCTTAATGTTCCCGTCCTCACGGGACTGGTTGTCAACAATCCTGCTAATTCTACCGATATAGCTGACAGCAACAGGGGCATCCCAAGTAGCGAGGTTGTATACAAGACCCTGCTCCCAAGCATTGACGGTATTTTCGAGTACATTGTAATAGGAATCGATAATTACGACTCAGAAACCGGTGAAAGCAACTATGAACCCCTGCCTTCCCAGATTGACTGGATATCAAACAGGTCGATCAACTGGGCGGAGCTGAAGTTAAAGGAGAACCAGGACAAGAAAGTAGCTGTCATCTATTACAACTACCCATCAGGAAAAGACAACATAGTCGCAAATTACCTCAACGTCACTCAGAGCATGCTTGACCTTCTCAACGCTATGAACGAGAGCGGGTACCAGGTTTCCGGAATTCCGGCAAATGACAGTGCCCTTCTGGAAATGCTTCAGGCTCAGGGTATCAATGTCGGTTCCTGGGCTCCCGGAGTTTTGAATAAAATGGTCGAAAACAGGACTGAATGGGGGCTGCAACTCATACCCATGGAGACTTACAGAGAGTGGTTTGAATCTGAAATTCCTGAAGACCTGAGAGCCAACGTGACAGCTGAATGGGGAGAACCCTGGTCTGAAGATCTGCCTCAGGATAAGAGTGTTATGATCTATGAGAATGAGACCGGAAAATATATCGTAATTCCTACGGTGCGTTTCGGAAATGTCTGGCTCATGCCTCAGCCTGCCAGGGGAACAGGGCAAAACAATGACACCCTTTACCACAGCAATGTTGTACCACCTACACACCAGTACATAGCTTTCTACCTCTGGCTGAACCACGACTGGCAGCCTGATGCGCTTATTCATATGGGAACCCACGGCACGCATGAGTGGCTTCCGGGTTCTACCTACGGTATGAACAGGACGTCTGACTGGTCTCCTCTGCTGCTGCAGGATCTGCCAAACATCTATCCTTACATAGTTGCCAACGTGGGAGAAGGAATAACTGCGGAGTACAGAGGAAATGCCCTGATTATCGACCACCTGACTCCTACTCTTGAACGCAGCGGGCTTTACGGAGGCTTGCTTAACCTCTCAATTGACGTCCAGCAGTACTACGACCCAAGCATTACTGCCCAGACCAGGGCAGGGTACAGGCAGGCAATAATTGACGAGATCTCAGCTCTAAACCTCAGTGTCGATCTGGGAATCGAGAATGTAACCGCTCTCCAGGATTACAGCGAAGAAGAATTTGGTAACTTCGTCAAAAATACCCTTCATGAATATCTGGAAGATGTAAGTAACGAAAATATCCCATACGGGATGCACATTCTCAGCCGTGTTCCGGGGACGAACACTACAGACCCCGAGAAAGATGAGCTCTCTGCAATGGTAAGAGCTATGCTTGGAGGAAGCTTTGAAGATAATGTCACTGCCGCCTTCTATCCTGAATCTGCTTATCCTCTCGGAATTCCGTTAAATGACACAAAAGTTACTCAGCTCGTCTGGGAGGTCGTAACCAATAATACAGGCGTTTCCGATGCACAGATTGATGTCTACGGGGAAACCAACAGTTCTGTTACGCTTGACCTTGAACTTGGACTCGTGTACAGGGACCGGCTTCTTGACTGTGATGTGGAAATTGACGAAATTCTTTCAGCCCTTAACGGCGGGTTCATCTCTCCGGGTTCCGGGCTGGATCCGATTATGAATCCTGATGCTGTGCCTACAGGGCGCAACTATTACAGCATAAATTCAAAGCTCTATCCTTCAGAGGCGACCTGGGAAGTCGGGAAATCTCTAGCAATCCAGCTGCTTGAGGACTATTACAGCGAGCACGGGGAATATCCTGAAAAAGTTTCATTCTCAAGGTTCGGGGTGGAGTTTATTGCTGACCATGGAACTCTGGAAGCCGAAATTCTTTACCTGCTTGGAGTAAAGCCTGTCTGGGATGAGTACGGGTATGTGACTGGAGTTGAAGCTATCCCTGAAGAAGAACTGCTTCCGAATTATGATACCTCAAAGCCGGGCAGACCGCGCATTGATATCGTCTACACAACCGCAGGCATGAGGGATGCTTTTCCGGATAAGATCAAAATGGTAGACAATGCTGTTAAACTTGCAAGTTCTCTTCCTTCCGTAAACTATCCCAACTACGTTAACCAGAGCTCTGCTACGCTTTATAATACCCTTGTTGAGGCAGGATATGACAGTGAGACTGCAGCAAAGCTCTCTACGATGCGCTGCTTTGCGGTAATGGACGGCACTTACGATATCGGTGTTGCAGATGCGGTCAGTGCAAGCGGGACATGGGAAAATGAAGAAGCTATTGCAAATGTATACCTGAGCAAAATGGGATACGCTTACGGAGAGGATTTCTGGGGCATACAGTGCAGAGAACTTCTCGAAGGCAACCTGAAAACCGTTGAAGCGTCGGTGCATTCGTCCTCTTCAAACCTGTACGACTCCCTTGATAACGACGACCTCTTCCAGTACTTCGGCGGCATGAACCTTGCAACGAGGTATCTCAGTGGCAATACCCCTGATATGTATATTTCGGATACAAGTGACCTTGATGGAGCTCAGATGGTGGGGATGGAGGAGTACCTCAGCAAGGACCTGCGGGCCAGATATTTCAATGACAAATGGATCGAAGGGATGCAGAACTCCGGGTATTCAGGCGGCAGCATGATGGCCGAATTTGTGGACAACCTCTTTGGCTGGGAAGTAAGCGACCCTGACCTTGTAGATGATACTGTCTGGAAGCAGGTGTATGAGACCTATGCTAATGACGCCGACATGAAAGAGTGGTTCCAGCAGAATAACCCTGATGCTTACCAGTCCATAACAGGCAGGATGCTCGAAGCAGCCAGGCATGGATACTGGACACCTTCGGAAGATGTCCTCGAAAGCCTTGCAGCAGCATATGAAGAGTCTGTGGCTGAGAATGGAGCTTCATGCTGTCACCATACCTGCGGAAATCCCCTGCTTCATGAGTTTGTAAGCGGAATGGTATCTGTTCCGGGATACGCTGAGCAGGTGGAAGCTGCAACTCAGGCGGAAACTGAGACGGAGACTCAGAGCAGCAGCCACAGCAGCAAAGGTCACCAGACAAGTGTTGCTGAAAAACTCAACCAGACAGCCAGAGCAAGTTCGGAATCCCAGGAAAGCAACCAGACCTCTTCAGCAACTTCAGGGGATTCGAGCAGCAATCAAACTTCTCAGGACTCAGATGCAGGATATGGTATGGATTCTTCAGAGCCTGTTCCCGATGTCCGGCAGTCTTCTGAATCCGATTATGTGGAAGGCTATGAGATGCAGAAAGAAAGTCCTGTAACTGAAGACGAAAGCGGAGGACTCTCTTTCTCCGGCTCTGATATGGTCGGAATTCTCTTCGTGGTAGCTGCAGTCGGCGGAATTTACCTGGGATTCCGTAAAAAGAAGATGTAAATGAAATTTGGAAGGGGGTAATCCCCTTTTCTTTTCATTTGAAAACAGGACTTTTATTTTTTGATTTCTCTATTTTCTGCACTGTTTTTTTTTCTGTACCGTTTTCTGTACCGTTTTCTGTTCTTTTTCATCCACTATTTACTTTTCTTCAAGTTCTTTGAAATATGGCTTGATATCCAGTACAGGTGTCCCGTTGATGGCATCCAGCCCTTTTACATGGAGCACGTTGCCCTCTACCTTTAAAAGATCCACAATGGTGAGACCTATTCCGTTAGGGCGGTATGGGCTTCTGCTCGCAAAGACTCCTGACATCTCTCCGTCATAGCGGCGGCGGTGAATCAGCTTATAACCTTCCGATCTGCTGAAGTAAAAGAGGATATACAGTTTTTCAAGCTCTTCTACCCTGTAAAGGCCGTCTACCAGGTCCTCTCTCAGGACAATTTTTGAAACCTTCTGGTAAACTTCTTCATTATACTTTGGCTCAAGATAATCGTTCTCCACATAGCCTATAGGAGTAAACTCAATTTTTTCTTGAGTATTTTCTGCGTTTTCACTCATTTTTTGCCTCAAAGCAGGAGATGCAGACTACCTGTCCGTTTTTTACTCTTCCCAGAGGTTCCATGAACCCTTCTCCGCATTTGCTGCATATTATTGTGGGGTAGATTATGGCTTTTTCCGGAGGTTCGACTTCAATTTCAGTGATGCTGAAAAGCTCTTCTTCCGGCATATCCAGAATTCTCTGGCTCTTTGCCGCATGTGAAGCCCTGAATTCTTTTGTTTCTTCCGGGCTTGCAGTACCTGCTCTTATTTTTGCGAAGAGTGCGGTGTGTTTTTCGTCCTGGGGGAGAGCATCTGGCTTCAGGGAAATTCTCAGGGCTTTTTTGTCTCCTCTCTTGAAAAACGTGTATACATGCTTTCCGTTTTCCTTAAAAATGAGGTTTCCTTTCCCGCATGTACAGCCGTTGATTGCCTGAATAGCGTCCACTGCACAGGACCGGTTTTCCACAACTGCAACAAGTTCTTCGTCTTCGCTCCTGTCTTTGAAACGATTTGCAGCCAGCGTAGCTACTCTATATCCTATCGAAAGACCAGGGCAGACATGTCCGTGGAACTTTACAGCGGTATCGAAATCAGCGTTATTGAAATCCAGGTTTTCAGCTCCTATCTCCATTATTTTCGGATATTTTTGAGGAATTTAACGAGTCCGTTTCATATTCTCTGAATACTATTTATAAATTTTGTATTTAATTGATGTTACAAAAAAAATCCTATGTATTAATTCAAGCTTTTAATTAAATATCTCTATGATGCTGTCTACCGAAAATATCCGAAGCTGAAACTGTGCAGTCTGGATAAGGAAAGGTCTGAAAATTATGAAGAAATTATTTTTAAAAAAGAGCTCAGAACTCAAATTATTCTATAATAAGGATAATAGGGACCATTTGTTTCCTGTCCAGGTCCCTACTGATGATCCAACCCCGTAGACTGAGAGGAAACCCATAACTCTCAATCTCTATTACTTTTTTACGGTTTCTAGTTATATAACATAAACGACGTGAAATATTGGTTAATATTCAAATTATAGATACTTCTATTTTTTTTCCTATATTCAAAAATTTGTTCTATATTAAATTATTTGTCGATATCAAAAGTTTCAATCTCATTGAAAATCCTCTCTGTGGTTTTATGTGGTTTTATTTCTTTTTCAATTCTAAAAATTTATTTCAGGATTTGAAAATCTACAATTTAATTTTTTTGAATCAATTGGGTTTTATCTGGTTTTTCAGACTACAATTTCTCCAATCAAAAAGTCTTTATTTCATAAGTTCTCATAATTCTATAGAATGATCTCAACTGTCTGAACTTATTCAAATTAAATCAAAATATTTTCTTAAAGTTCTCTCTAAAATAAGGTAGTTTTTACGGAAAAGATCTCTTCAAAATTGCCGGTGTTATAATTGGGAGCCGTTTGCCACCTCTGATTCGGCTCCCAATTGTGTGATTCAACCCCTACGATTAAGAGAAAAACCCCTTAACTCTTAATCGTCAACTTCCTCTTTATGTTATTGAGGTATATAACCTATACGACCTCAAAATTTACTTCCCATTAAATTATTTCGCAGCCTCAAAATCAAGTTACTTTGACTTGAAAATAGTATCTTACATTCTTAATTTTAATGATTTTTTACTCTGTAATATTTGTTTAAATCTATACTTTTCTCTCCTGATTGTATATTAAAAATATTTATTTAACTTTATACTTATATAACCTGATTGTATATCTAAATTTTCTTCTACAAATTAGTGAAAGTTTTTTATCCAATTGTTAATGCTTTTAAAAATTACTCGCTAAAAATACGAAAGGTACTTATTGAGTTTTCACTTATACATCGAAGATATGAACAGCCCGCTTCTTGAACTCATTTTCCTCTCCGAGAAAAGGAAAGATCTTCTTTTATTTTTAAAAGAGGGCCCCAAAAATATTGAGGAAATAAAAACATATCTGGATGCCAGTGCTGTGGCTGTTCTTCCGCAGATTAAAAAATTGAGGGACAACTCTCTGGTATTCAAGACCGAAGATACTTACATTCTGTCTCCTCTTGGCATAGCGGTAACTGAGAGAATGCAGGCAGTGACGAGTTTATTAAATGTTTTTGAAACTCACTATGAGTTCTGGGCAAGCCATGCAATTGAATGCTTACCCGCTTCTTTAAGGAGCAGGATTGGAGATCTGGAGAACTGTACTTTCTCCGAACCACCGGACTGGACTCGCCTCTTTGAACCTCACAGGGAATTTGTGGAAAAACTTACAATATCGAGAAAGATAAATGGTATTTCCTCCATTTTTTTCCCTCTTTATCCGTCTCTTTTTCTTTCGTTTGCAAAAAATGGGGCGGAAGTTTCTCTTCTTGTGACTCCGCCAGTTTATGAGCGAATAAAAGGGGAATACAGGACGGATTTAAGGGAATTTCTCAGTCTCGATAATACATGCTTCTATGTATGTAATGAAAAAATAGAATTTTCTCATGTTGTCACTGATAAGTTTCTCTCTCTAAGCCTTCCTTTTTCAAATGGTATTTATGACCATACTCGGGACGTTCTGTGTTTCGAACCTCTTGCCCGTAAGTGGGGAGAAGACCTCTTTGCTTACTACAGGGACAGATCCGAAAAAATAACAGATATTTGAATTTCTTCAATCCGGCAGTATCTCCTAAATAACTGGACCTGCCGGAAGATAGCTATAAATCTGTCTCTGATTATCAATTATGTTATGAAAAATGTTCAGGAAACCGCAGAAAAGATCCGGACAATGGAAATCCGGGGCGCAGGCAGGATTGCGAAAGCTGCAGCTGAAGCCATCAGGGATTATGCTTCAGGGCTCGAGGCTGATTCAATTGAAGAATTTGCAGCCCGAATCAGGGAAGTCTCAGATTACCTTATCAGTACCCGTCCTACAGCCGTATCCCTTCCTAACGCCGTAAAACTCTCTTCCAGATTCTCTTCTAATAATGTAGAGGAAGCCAGGCAGGAGATAATCACAAACTCCAATCTCTTTATCGAAAGAGCAGACCGCGCACTTGGAAGAATAGGAAAAATAGGGTCACGAAGAGTTCAGGACGGGGATGTAATAATGACCCACTGCAATTCCCATGCTGCACTTTCCATAATTACAACGGCTTTTGAAGAAGGGAAAAAAATATCGGTTATCGCTACCGAAAGCCGCCCAAGGCGCCAGGGTCTGTTGACAGTCAGGCACCTTAACGGTTTTGGCATCCCTACAACCCTTATTGTGGACTCTGCTGTACGTTACTATATGAAAGATGTGGATAAAGTAATAGTCGGAGCTGATGCAATTGCGGCAAACGGCGCTCTCGTAAACAAGATAGGGACTTCTCAGCTTGCCCTTGCCGCCCACGAAGCCAGAAAGAGCTTCATGGTAGCTGCTGAGACTTTCAAATTCAGCCCGAGCACTATTCTGGGAATCCCTATAGAAATCGAAGAAAGATCCGCAGATGAAGTTGTTGATCCTTCAATCCTTGCAGATTTACCTCATGTGCAGGTAAAAAATCCGGCTTTTGACTTTACCCCTGCCGAGTATATTGACATGATCGTTACTGATATCGGCATTATCCCGCCAGCTATGGCGTATACCGTAATAAAAGAGCACCTTGGATGGGAGATAGGGGAAATTTAACGATATTTTTTCCCATATTTCTTTTTCAGGACTTTCTTCTGATTTCTTTCTCTAATAATCCTTTATCATTCCGTCCGTAATCCTGAGCACCCTCGAACACTCTTTTGCGACCTCAGGGTCGTGAGTTACTACAAGAATCGTCTGCCCTTTCTGGCTCAATTCCTTAAAAACCCGAACAATGGAATCCCTTGTTTTGCTGTCCACCTCTCCCGTTGGCTCATCTGCGAGGATCAGGGCAGGTTTATTCGCAAGTGCCCTGGCAATAGAAACCCTCTGCTGCTCTCCACCTGACAGCTCTGTGGGTTTATGGTTCAACCGGTCTCCCAGACCCAAATCTTCAAGCAGGGCTTTAGCCCTTTCTTTTCTTTCTTTTTTTGGCACCCTGGAAAATCGCATGGCAAGTTCAACGTTTTCAAGGGCAGAAAGTGTAGGAACGAGGTTGTAATGCTGGAATATGAAACCTATTTTTTCCCTTCTCACACGCGGAAGCAGCTTTTCGGGCACTGAGGTAAGGTCTATTCCGTCAAGGATTATTTTTCCGTCAGTGGCTTTTTCAAGCGTGCCGATTAGAGCCAGAAGAGTTGATTTCCCCGAACCCGAAGGCCCCATGATAGCAAGAAGTTCCCCTTTCCTTACGGTTATGCAGGCACAGCGGAGGGCGTGGACAGGAATTTTGCCCTGCATATAGGTCTTGGAGAGGTTTTCGACCTGCATTATGATTTTTTGCTCTTCGTTTCCCAAATTACTTTTATTCTCTTCTCTTTCCGGCCTTTTCTCAGTTTTGAACCCTTGTTCTCCGATTATGACTTCAGGCATGCTTCAAAGCCTCCATAGGACTCATTTTCGAAGCCCTGTAAGCCGGATAAAGCCCTGAAAGAGCGCCTATAAGCAGGGCAAAAAGCATTGCAATTATAAGGAGCCTCGGAGTTATCAGGAAAAGCACTATTCTTGTCGTTGCAAGCCACGCGTTCATAATCTGGACAGCTCCGACGCCAACAATAATTCCAAGAATGCCACCTAAAAGGCCCATCAATGAAGCTTCTCCAAGTGTCAGGAGCAGGATATCCCTTGTTTCTGCACCTATGGCTTTTAAAATTCCGAATTCTCTTGTTCTTTCGGCAACGGACATCAGCATCGTATTCATCACGCAGAGCCCGCCTATGATTGCTGCAAGGAGCCCTGAACTGATGGTTATGACGCTGAATATCATAAATGACTGTCTTGCCTGAACTTCGAGTTCTCCGGGGGAAAGAGTGCTTGTGCCTTTTACGCTTAATTCGATGCGTTTGGACAGCATCTCTGCGTCCACCCTCTCATCAGGTACGGCAAAAATATAGGATACCGAATTTCCCACACTGTAAAGGTTCTGGGCAGTTTCAAGAGGAATGATCACAGCGTTGTCAAAAATAGAGCCGGTATAATCAAGGATTCCGACAACGGTAAAATATTTGTCGTGAATCTCGAACTTGCTCCCAATTTCAAGTCCGTATTCTCTCTTGATATTGTTTCCTACCACCACGCTGTAAGAGTCTCCGGGGTTGAGAAAGCGTCCTGCCTTCAGCTCCACGGGGTATAGAGCAACGCTGGACTTTTCAGGAGGGACTCCAAGGATCTGTTTGCCTGTCATGCCCAGCTTATCCTCATCAAAAGTAGTCATCAAAAGACCGTAAGCATCTTTTACCCCTGCTACCCGCAGGACATCGTTGACCTTATCGTCCGTAAGCCCTCCTCCAAAAACTCCGCTTTCGGCAAAAACTCTGATCTTATCGCTGGTCACACTCATGGAACGCTCAAATGTCTGATGGAAATTTTCAGACATAGCGCCCATAACTATAACTGCAAAAATCCCGAGGGCTATCCCGCAGATTGTCAGCGCACTCCGGATTTTCCTGTTCGTTATGTTTCGGATGATCAGGTCAAACATAATGATCTCGCAGACAGATGATTCTTAATCCGGCTAATTCTAAACAGCTACCTGGATTATTCTTTTTTCCAGATTTTTCTTCTTTGCAGCACGGCTACAATGCACAGGAAAACTCCAGTTGCTGCCTGAAAACTGAACGCAGGAGACTCTTCAGGAGGGGTTACTTCCGCTACGGGCTCAAAAACCCTCAAAACCGTTTCATGGCTGTCGAGGACTTCGCCATCCAGGTTTACCGCATATATTTTTACATTATAATCCCCTCGGGGAACTCCCTGCCAGATAATCCCTACAGTATCTTCTTTTCCTGCGGTAAGGATATCTGCGGTTTCTTCAAAAACCTGCGCTTCTCCTTCTTCAGGAGTCAGAACAACTCTAATAATTCCGTTAAAAGGAACCTGTGACCTTCCTATTACTGTAACGCTGGCTCCGTATTCGTCCACATCGATGTCAGAATCAAGGATTTCTACCTTTTCTGCTGCCCTGAATTCCGATATATATGCAGTAGTAAGTTCAGGGGAATGGGAATGTACTTTCAGAAGGGCTGTATAATTTCTGTCTTTTTCGAGGAGGAAGGGCCAGTTAATTGCTTTATAATAGGCATCGGTTACAGGGACATTTTCCAGTCTTTCTGTGTATATGACATCCGTGCCGGAAAGGAGTTTCATGTCAAGGTCTACCATGCCAGGCTCAGGCACCTGAACATATCCGAAATTTACGGAACTTGTGAGGGACATCAGAACCGAAGCTTTTTCAGAGTCTGCAGAAAAATCCACAACTTTCAGGTTTGAAAGATACGCGTTCCGGTAAGAAAAAGAGGTTTTCCGGGTTTCGAGAGTTTGATCCCCGTCCTTTATAAAAAGCTGTGCTGTATAAGAGTCTCTATCCTTTGCGAAATCCTCCGGAATCCCCCAGAAAACAACTTTTGTGATCTCCTGCCCCGCCTGTACCGAGCCAGAGTCAAAGGTTTCCGTTTTAAGAATTTCTTCTCCTGAACTCAGGGTAAAGACAAGGGATATATTTTCGTGGGGTTCTTCAAACCTGACCATTGCATCGCTCAGGTCGTGGTCTGAAAAAAAATCAATAATAACTGTGCCCTTTTCTCCGGCAGTTTTTTCGTTTACTGCCCCATAAGCAGGATTTATCTGGGCGCAGAAGAAAATAAGAAATAAAGTTAGAGAAAATAAACGAAAAATGAATTCTTTCAGTCCTGAACAGTTCTTTTTTTCTGGCAGGCTCAAGCCCGGTTCCTCCTCTTTTCCAAAAACTGCAGAGAATCAGAGCCGGTAGCTCGATAAGGCTCTCTGCAATATGAATGTATGTAGGAACCTCTATGTTTAACTTTTTGATTTCTTCGTTGTTTTTTGGTTTTCAATGTTGCCAGAAGAGAACCACAAATTTACTTCGATCTGTTTCAGGCTTTTATTTTTTTGCTGTTATCCAGGTTCCGCAGGAGACAGGAGATTTTTTTGGGGCCTCTCCACCCATGATCTCTCCAAGAAGGGCAGGATTTCGGGCATCCATTACGAGGGCATCGAGCTTGCAGCGTTCTATAATCTTTGCAGCTACAGGGTCCACAGGTGATTTTGAGCCTGCCTTCATCTCGATTGCCATTACAATGCTTATGAGTTTTTCAGGAGAGATTTTATCGAATTTGACCGCATTAGGGTCGCAGTTCGGGTCTGAAGAATAAACTCCGTCAATTGAGGTTGCAATTGTCAGCAGGTCTGCCCGCAGGTATTCTGCAAGGATTGCAGCGACCGCATCAGTTGTCTGGCCGGGTGTAACTCCTCCCATTACCACAACTTTTCCTGAGGTCATTGCCTTTGAGGCTTCAAGATAGTTAGAAGGAACTTCAGGATAAGCATCCTTCCCGAGCGCCGCAATAAGAAGCCTTGCGTTCAGGCGTGTGATCTCAATGCCTATGTAGTCGCAGGTTACTTCGTCTGCACCCATCGCGCGCGCAGCACCTATGTAGTCCCGTGCTGCTTCTCCTCCGCCAGTTACTACAAGCAGTGTATGTTTTTTCGATATGTCACGCAGGACATTTGCATATTTTAAGAAACGATCCGGATCAAGATTTTTTGCGAGAATTGAACCGCCTAGTGAGAGTACTATGAGCATGATGATCTCTACACATTGACAATTCGGATTTTTAAATGTATCGCTGAATACTTTTTCCTTAAGTCCCCATAAATCTCCTGTGTACTGCAACACTTAGCAAGAGTTAAGTAAAAGCACCATTAAGTATTTATAATAACATAATACTAAAATACAACTGACTACTCAGTCAATTCCAGAGATAATACATGAAAGAACAGGTCAAAGACAAAAAAACAGCAATTATGGAAGCTGCCCTGAAACTCTTCACTGAAAGAGGCTTCCACGGGACCTCCACTGCCCAGATCTCAAAAGACGCAGGTGTAGCCACAGGCACCCTTTTTAATTACTTTCCCACAAAAGAAGACCTTATAAACAGCCTGTATTTTGAGGTTAAAGGAAACTTAAGCCAGGCTATGGGGAAAGGTCTCGAAGCTGAGAGTACCTTTCAGGGTAAATTACGAAAAATATGGTCAAATCTAGTTAAATGGGGAGTAGACAATCAGGAAGAATTCCTTTTTGTCGGGCAGTTCTGTTCATCCCCCTATATCACTAAGTTCACGCGTGATGAAGTGATGAAAGAGTATGTCTTTCTTCATGATCTTGTGGATGAAGGAATAAAAACTGGAGAGATTGGAGATTTTCCTGCAGAGCTGGTCATTGCAATGTTTTACCAGGGCAGCAGGACGATAGTGAACTTTATACTTGAGTCAGATTCGTTAAAGGATCAAAATAAGGTTTTAGAGGATGGATTCCAGATTATCTGGAAAGGTCTGGCTAGAGAATAAAATTTTTTTCGTCCTTCACGTGAGTGAGCAGTCAATCATATTTGGAATAAACATTTAAATAATATTAAATATTCTGACCATTGACTAGTCAGTCATCGACCCAATTCACGTTATAATGAGCTTATCTCAAAACTCAAAATTACCCTTTGTGGAAATTGAGGAAATTGAATCATTGCTAAGGAAATATCCCAATATCTGTTCCACTATAGCTAACATGAGAATAAATTTGTGGATGAAAATAAAAGAGGAGATACATACGATGAAGAAAATATCAGCGCTGGCCCTCGTAATAATGATGGGAATCTTACTATCCGTCTGCGGATGCACAGACAGCGACACGACAAACGTTGACGTGAACAGCACTCAGGCAGAAACAGAGGACAATAGTGCCAATGCTGCTGCCTCAGAAGAAAACCCCGGCCCGTCAGATACTGAAACGGAAAGTGAGGATCAAACACAGATGGATTCAGCACCAAAAAAAATTCTTGTGGCTTATTTTTCACATTCCGGCAACACTCGCGAAATTGCCAATCAAATCCACGAAAAAGTCGGCGGGGATATCTTTGAAATTGTGACTGTAAATCCGTATCCTGCTGATTACGATTCAGTGGTTGACCAGGCAAAGCAGGAACAGGAAGATAACTACAGACCGGAGCTTGCAACAGAAGTTGAGAACATGGACTCCTATGATGTAGTTTTCGTTGGTTATCCTAACTGGTGGGGAACTATGCCGATGCCTGTGTTTACATTCCTGGAAGAATATGATTTTTCCGGGAAAACCATCATACCGTTCTGTACTCACGAAGGAAGCGGCCTCGGAAGAAGTGTTGAAGACATCACCGATCTTTGCCCGCAGTCAACTATTCTTGATGGTCTTGCAATCAGAGGATCAAGTGTAGAAACTGCGCAGGGTGATGTATCTGAGTGGCTTCGTGAAATAGGAATGGAAGAATAAATGAGGAGAACTCTTTGAATCGGAAAATCCTGTTCAAACTGGCCATTGACCTCTTTATCGCAGTTCTCATGCTGGCAGCCATGGCTTCCCAGTTAACCGGAAACACGATCCATGAGTTGTTAGGAGTTTCCCTGCTTGCTTTATTTATTGTCCACAATGTTTTGAATCGACGATGGTATCAGAAAGTTCTAAAAGGAAAGCACAATGCACGCCGTGTTCTTAATACGGCGATCAATCTGCTTCTTCTAGTAAATATGATATTGCTGGCGGTAAGCTCTGTGATGATTTCCCGTACCGTGTTTGCTTTTATTCCGGTAGACGGCGGTTTGATTGCACGGCAGATGCATATTCTGGCCACATATTGGGGTTTTATCCTCATATCTATACACATAGGAATGCACTGGAGAATGATTATAAGCGCGGCTAGAAAGATACTGGGAATTACTGCTCTGAACTGTTACAGCAGATTTGCACTGCACGTCATGGCAGTGCTGGTTGCTGTATATGGAGCTTATGCTTTCTTTGCCAGAGAAGTTGGTTCCAGGCTGATTTTGTACTATACATATTCCTACTGGAACTTTGATGAATCAGCCATTTTTTTCTTCACGGATTATCTTTCCATCATGGGAGTTTACATCTGTGTGACTTATTATGTTCTGAAATTTGTTCAGAACCGAAAAAAGCAGCTCCTATCAAAGAATAATCAATAATAGCGGTGAAAGGGTGAAAGTAAAAATAAAAAATGAGGCAAATAAGAGATGTAAACATAATAGCCCCGGAAATTGGTGAAACAGTCCCATTAGATTCAGATTCAGACCAGCACATGCCTCCAGCTTCATGGTGGGATATGCCAACTGAAATTTAAACAATTATTTGGAGAGCTGGGGCAAAATATTAATTTTTCTCTATTCGGCAGGTCGACATTTAATTTTTGATACCTTTTGATGATGGCGATTTTGAAATAATATCCTGCAATTGTGTGTATTTATCAGGTTTACACATGACCAATTATTGATCTCTCATATTAAACTTCAATGAAAAAATGTTTAAGTGGTTATATAAGCCGTGAGAGTTGAACCCCCTGTTAACCAGTTTTAAAAATAATATCTAATTATCTAAAGTTCTAAAACGATATCATTAACTGCATTCTGCCTTCTAATGTCGACCCCTCCGAAAGTAAATTATAAGTGATCTGTTCATATATGTTAACGTTCTAATGAGAACGAAATCGAAATAAACGGGGGGAAGAACACGGGAACTGATCTTGGGGTAAGAGTACATGGACAGGGAAAAGCTGATTAAACTATCGGGCCTGAATTTAGGCATTGCCGCTGCCAACATAATTACTTTTTCTCCAAGATTGATCGGACTACAGTTGTTAGGGGCCAGTGCATTGGAAACAGCCCTTAGCATCACATTCATCTTCTTGAGCCTCGCCGGGTTAAGTTACGGTAATTACGAGCTCCTTACCAAACCAGAGAAAGTAGTTCAAACCAATAAAATCTGGACGGTGGAAGATTATATTGAAGAACTGAATATTCACAGGGGGCTCAAAACATTCGAAAAAACCGTTGACTTGCTGCTCGATCAGATTGAGCGGCTACAGAAAAAGAATAAAACTATTCGGGATATCCTTTTGCAAATCTTCAGTGCCTCAGAGATGAGCTACAAGAAATTTGATACGGTCATTGCCGAGGTGGAGAAGATATTCTTTATGAATATCCGCAGCATCCTCAATAAATTTGATGCATTCGATGAAGGAGACTACAATTTCATTAGAAAGAAATATGAAGACGGGACTTTTTCTCAGGAACTTGTGGAAGAAAAGTTCAAAGTTTATAGTGAGTATATTAATTTTGTGAAAGCTGCCACTGAAGATAATGAGCAGATCCTGCTAAAGCTTGATAAGTTGCTACTGGAGATCTCAGGCTTAAACAGCATAGAGAGTGGGCAACTGGAGCAAATGGCTGGCATGATCGAGATCGATAATCTGATTAAACAGGCAAAATACTATAAGAATTGAAGAGGGAAGCATTGGCATGCTGAACGAAGGCAACAAGAAAGTAATTTTGAAGATAATGGGAGCAGCAGTTGCAGTATTTATCTTAGTTTATCTGGCGATTACTATAATTGGACCCGATGAGAGCGGACCCGACGAAAGTAGACTCAATGAGAGCGAACCCGATGAGGGAGCAATGGATGACATCATTAAAGACATCAATGTGAATACAGTCCAGCATTCTATGGGTCATGTCCTCGTTCCTGCAGACCTGAATGATTCCCTGACTGAAGATTTGCCTGATATCTCTAAATACCCGACGCAGGTTAATAACAGCACACCCAACTACATCGAAATATTCTCCTCTACAGAAAAAGCTGGCACCGGTACTGATGGCTGGCTGACAGAAGTTGCCAGGGATTTCAATAACGCGTCAATAATGATCGACGGCAAACAGGTATCTGTAAGGCTCAGAGGAATCCCCTCCGGGGAAGCTGCCGACTATATTAGCTCCGGTAAGTATTTGCCGGATGCTTATACGCCGTCCAATGAGCTCTGGGGCGAGATGGTCATCTCCAAAGGGGTCAAAGCCGAGTTAGTGGAGGAAAGACTTGCCGGCAATGTGGCCGGGATCCTGCTCACTAAATCCAAGAAAGAAGAGCTGGTAAACAAATACGGGGCAATCAATACCAGGACGATTGTCGAAGCAGTCTCGAACAAGGAACTATCGATGGGCTATACCAATCCTTTTGCCAGTTCAACCGGGCTAAACTTCCTGATCTCAACTTTATACACATTTGACAGCAGCAACTTATTGAGTGACAAAGCAAAATCAGGATTTGAGAGCTTTCAGACCAATATTCCCCTGGTTGCCTATACCACTCTGCAAATGAGAGAATCTGCCAAATCAGGTGTTCTGGACGGTTTTGTCCTGGAATACCAGACCTATGTGAATACACCGGATATCAGGTATTACGAATTTACTCCCTTTGGGTTCAGACATGACAGCCCGATGTATGCCATCGGCGAACTATCGGAAGAGAAAATGAAAATTTTGAACGAATTCGTTGAATTCTCTCAGCAGGAAAAGTATCAGACCCTGGCTACCGAATATGGTTTTAACGGCTTTAATGAATACCAGTCCGAAGCTGAACCCGTCAGCGGCGATGTGATCTTCCAGGGTCAAAAACTCTGGAAAGAAAAGAAAAAACCTATTTGCGCAGTATTTGTTGCCGATGTCTCCGGCAGCATGATGGGCGAGCCGCTCAACCATTTGAAAGATTCATTGCTCAAAGGTCAGTACTACATCGGCGAGGACAATATGATTGGCCTGGTGTCATATTCCAACGATGTCAATATCGATCTGCCGATTGCCAAATTCGATCTGAACCAGAGAGCCTTGTTTGCCGGAGCAGTTAATGATCTGGAGGCCGGCGGCACTACAGCAACCTTCGATGGGATTGCTGTCGCCATGAAGATGATCCAGGATCAGCGGGCTACAGATCCCAGTCTGAGACCGATTATATTCGTTCTCAGCGACGGCGAGACCAATAGAGGCCATTCGCTGGACGATATTAAAGGCATAGTGGAGGACACTGGAATACCTATATACACAATTGGCTATAATGCGAATATCCCGGCATTGCAAACTATCTCCAGCATCAATGAGGCTGCCAGTATTAACGCAGATACCGATGACGTTGTTTATAAGCTGCGCAACCTGTTCAACGCTGAAATGTAAATTCAGGAGTGGCTAAGATGGCTTTTACTATGGAGGTGCCAGATGAAGAGGCAATCAAGAGTGAGGTAGAGGAACAAGTCAAACCAGTATCGGAGGAAGTAGCCCAGCTTCAGGCTGTAGCGGAGAGAAATGTTGCGGAAATTCTGACCCTGGATATAGATGAATTTGCCAAAAAGAAGTATATCCTCCAGTCGATCGAGTCTTTTGGGGCTGCCTCGATGAAAAGCTCGGCAGCTAAAAATTCTTTGCTGCAGGTGACAGTTGGGAAACTGTCCAGAGACGGTGATGAAGGCGGTGTTGTGGCAAAAGGTTTAATGGACTTGAACCGGGAATTAAAAGACCTTGATCCCAGCCTTATTGATTTCACCAAAACCGGCGTCTTAGGCAAGTTTTTCAACCCTATCAGGGACTATTTTGACAGATACCAAAAAGCAGATTCGGTAATTGCGGATATCATTGTATCCCTGGATAAAGGGAAAACAATTCTGAAAAATGATAACACTACTCTGGAGATTGAACAGCAGGCATTACGCAATTTGACTAAAAAGCTAATGAAAGAGGTCCAGCTTGGTACCCTGATGGACAAATTGATTGAAACGCAGATCGAAGCGGCTAAAGGCAGGAACGAAGATCCGGAAAACGTTAAATTTGTCACTGAAGAAGTCCTATTTCCGCTGCGGCAGAGGATTATGGATATGCAGCAGATGATCGTCGTCAATCAGCAGGGCGTAATGGCAACAGAGATTGTTATAAGAAATAATAAGGAACTGATGCGCGGTGTAGAAAGGGCAAAAAATGTGACGATTTCCGCTTTGAAGACCTCAGTGATGGTTGCCGGGGCTCTCTATAACCAGAAGATTGTCCTGAAGAAGATCCAGATGCTCAATGAGACCACGAATAATATCATCAGCAGCACCTCGCAAATGCTGAAGAAACAGGGGGCGGAAATCCAGGAACAATCAATGGAAACCAGTATCTCTGTAGAGACGCTGAAGACTGCCTTTGCCGATGTCATGGAAGCACTTGATTCTATCAGCACCTATAAGCAGGAGGCTCTGCCCAGAATGCGGGATACTATCAATCAGTTCAGGGAATTAGCCGCCAAAAGCGAAGAACAGATTCAGCAGCTGGAGAAGGGTCATAAACTGGAGCTTGGCTGAAGAAAGCCGATTCTGCCATTGTTTTCAATTTTTTCATTCTATCTCTTTTTGCAAGGCTTACTTTTATATAGCATTAAATCTTACGTACTGACTGATCAGTCACTCGCATTGACCGATTGAGTAAACGGTTAAGAAAGAATATCATGAAAATTTTAAAGAAAATAAAATCAGAGAGGCCTTCATGAAAAATTCCAGAGAGGACTAAAATATGGACAAATCAAAGTTAAGTGAGAGTGTAATTTTCCCTAAAGGTGAAAAACTTCCGGAACAGTTCAGTAAGTATTTTTCAGGTAACGCATGGCTTAGTATGCTGGTTCCTGGGGATAATGAATTTAATTGCCCTATCGGCAATGTGACATTTGAACCCGGCTGCCGGAATAACTGGCATAAGCATCCGGGCGGACAGATTCTGTTAGTAACAGGTGGACGTGGTTATTATCAGGAGGAAGGAAAGCCTGCACAGGAACTTAAACCAGGTGATGTAGTAAAAATTCGCCCGAATGTGAAACACTGGCATGGAGCAGCACCTGACAGCTGGTTCGTACATCTTTCAGTTGAGACAAATGCCAACGCAGGTCCGGCAGAATGGCTGGAACCCGTAACCGATGAAGACTACAGTAAATTGAAATGAATTTGGTTGAGGAAATTAAGAATTCGAATTGAAGTTAAAAGTTACAAAGTAAATAAGAGGCGCATAAATATGGCAGAAAATATTCAATCAAAAGGTTATGCTGGAAAAGATGAGTCCGGAAAGCTAGTTCCCTGGTCTTTTGAACGAAGACCTGTAGGCGATAATGACATTCTAATTGACATTAAATATTGTGGAATCTGTCATTCTGACATTCATCAGATCAAAGGACACTGGGGACCACAACAATATCCACAGGTGCCTGGTCATGAAATTGTGGGTGTGGTTGCTGCTGTTGGAAAGAACGTAACAAAGTTCAAAGTCGGTGACCGTGCAGGAGTTGGATGCATGGTTAACAGTTGTATGGAGTGTGAAAGCTGCAACAATGGTGAAGAACATCATTGCGACAACAATGCAACTATAATGACATATGGTTACCTGGAAGAATCATCCCCTACAGGTATAAGTCAGGGAGGATATTCCCAAAACATCGTTGTCACTGAGCATTTTGCAATAAAGATACCAGAATCCATTGATCTTCAGGAAGCTGCTCCATTACTATGTGCCGGTATTACTACTTATTCACCTTTAATGAAAGCTAATATCAAAAAAGGAGATAAAGTAGGAGTTGCGGGAATTGGTGGGCTGGGGCACGTCGCTATTAAATTAGCCGTATCAAAAGGTGCCGAAGTTTATGCTTTTACAACCACTGAAAGCAAAAAAGAAGATTGCCTTGCATTCGGAGCAACAGAAGTTATTGTTGTTAACTCACCAAGCGACTTGCAACCATGGAAAGGAAAAATGGATTACATGATCTCTACAATTCCATACGCATACGAAATGTCATCATACATTGATTGCGTAAAACCATACGGATACTTCACTCAAGTAGGACAACCAATTGGAGGAGAACTCACAATTAACAACTTCAATATGATTTTCAACAGAGTAAACTTCAATGGATCACTTATTGGAGGAATCCCAGAAACTCAGGAAGTAGTTGATTATTGTGCAGAAAATAAGATCTATCCGCAAATTCAGATGATCAAACCTGAAATGATTAATGAGACATGGGATAAGGTCGTAAATAAAGAAGCTCGCTATCGATATGTAATTGATATGTCATCCTTAAAATAAGACCTGACCAGGTTCTTACTTTTTTTATCATCAAGAGCGAGGACAATTTCAGCGAACAAAAAGAAGGCATGGGATACTTAATGACGAATCTGAACGAAGAGAAATGTCTGGTAGCCTATTTTTCGCGTGCTGGCAATAACTATGTCAGTGGGAAGATTGTGAACCTGCCGGTAGGCAACACAAAAGTAGTAGCTGGCATGATCCAGGAAATAACAGGAGGCGATGTTTTCCAGATCGATACAGTAAAGTCTTACCCAAAGGATTACTCTGCAACCACCAACGTGGCAAAAAAAGAACTGAATGACAATGCCAGACCGGAGCTTTCCAGCCATGTGGAAAACATGGACTCTTATCATGTGATATTCCTGGGTTACCCTAACTGGTGGGGAACTATGCCGATGCCTGTGTTTACATTCCTGGAAGAATATG
>ENA-UOYA01001681-UOYA01001681.1-activated-sludge-metagenome-genome-assembly--contig:-NODE-1681-length-22779-cov-6.441516_pt1 | contig 22779 bp, 20 predicted proteins | sample MGYA00238163_ERZ764804 | MGnify/ENA primary metagenome ERZ764804 (study PRJEB28919, sample SAMN05720223) | activated sludge metagenome | isolation source: Anaerobic digester | place: Hong Kong... | reverse complement strand
ATTATATTTTCTACTATCTCATTGCTTATGTATTGGGCGTGATTTCGGTCTTTGCTGCCTTATTTTTAGGGGTAATATTGCTTAGAAATGTTTCATCCAATAAAATAGAGAGTTTTCTTAATCAATTTAATCCTCATCTAATTAGTGGATTGATGATGATAGGAATCGGATTGTTCTATCTAGCTATGAGTTTTGGTCATTCGCATTAGATTTTCCCTTCGTCAAAATGACAAAGAGGAGAAATGCTACTTTTAATTATACACTTCCGTTATTGGATTCATACAACTTTACTCATTTGCTTTATTAAGCGATAGCGAAATATCCATTGCATCCAAACTAACAGATTTTTCCTAACGTCAAAATGACAAGAGGGAAAATAGTTGTTACAATTATAAGCCTCTGTTATTGGAATTGTTAGACTCTGCCTTTTTATTTTATTGAGTGATAGCGAAATATTCTAAACTTATTCGTGAATTCGTGGCTATTTTTTTGAACGAAGTGAAACTTCAGAACTACTTTCATTAGATTTTTTTGATTTGGTTTTTTTGGCAATATCCAACTCCTTTTTGAGATAAAAACCAGTGAGTGATTTTCCGTTCTTTGCGATTTCTTCAGGTGTACCCTCAGCCACCAAATACCCTCCTCCCGAGCCACCTTCTGGTCCCATATCTAGAATATAGTCTGCCATTTTAATAATATCGAGATTGTGTTCAATGACGAGAATACTATTTCCTTTATCAATTAATTTTTTCAATACATTATAGAGCATCTGAATATCTTGAAAATGCAATCCAGTCGTAGGTTCGTCTAAGATATAAAGCGTATTTCCTGTGTCTCGTTTGCAGAGTTCGGAAGCGAGTTTTACACGCTGAGCCTCTCCTCCTGAGATAGTCGTAGATGACTGTCCTAACTTCAAATATCCAAGGCCTACATCTTCGAGCGTTTTTAATTTCTGATAAATACTCGGTAGCATTTCAAAGTGCTTCACGGCGTCTGAAATCGATAAATTGAGGACATCTGAAATCGATAGATGTTTGTAGCGTATATCCAAAGTCTCTCGGTTATATCGCTTGCCTTGGCATTTTTCACAGAGAACCTGAATATCTGGTAGGAAATTCATTTCTATCGTTTTCATACCACCACCTTCACATTCTTCGCATCGTCCACCTTTTACATTGAAGCTAAATCTACCGGGCTTATAGCCTCTGATTTTAGACTCCATCGTTTCTGAATAGAGCGTTCTGATTAGGTCAAACACTTTCATATACGTAGCAGGATTAGAGCGAGGGGTTCTCCCAATAGGACTCTGATCTATGCTGATAACTTTGTTGATGTTTTCTAGTCCTTCTATCGATTTATGTGCAAGGGGAAATGCATGTGATTTATAGAAATATTGAGATAGAATAGGCTGTAAGGTCTCTGAGATTAAAGAGCTTTTACCACTACCAGATACACCTGTGATACAACAGAAAACACCTAGGGGAATTTTCACATCTATATTTCTAAGATTATGACCGCTTGCGCCATGGATGGTTATCCAATTTTTTGGCTTTTTTCTTTCCGAAGGAATCTCAAAATCCAATTTTCCCTTGAGGTAATCCGCCGTGGATGAATGGAGCTTGAGAAAATCTTTAGGACTGCCTTCTGCTATAATTTCTCCGCCATACTCCCCTGCCTTGGGACCGATGTCGATAAGATAGTCGCTTTCTAGCATGATTTCTTTATCATGTTCTACCACAATGATATTATTGCCGAGGTCTCTTAATTTTTTGAGCGATTTTATCAATTTGTCATTGTCTCTAGGGTGAAGTCCTATGGAAGGTTCATCGAGAATATAAGTGATGCCCATCAGCTCTGAACCTATCTGTGTCGCTAGTCGAATGCGCTGTGCTTCTCCCCCTGAGAGACTTTTACCTGATCGATTGAGTGATAGATATTCTAACCCTACATTGATAAGAAATCCTAGTCTATCTCTGATTTCTTTGAGAATATCTTTAGCGATTTTGTTTTGATTATCGGAGAAGTAAGACTCTATTCTCTCAAACCAATCAAACAACTCTTTGAGACTGAGTTGACTGATTTCGGAGATATTTTTCTCTTTGATTTTGAAATAGAGCGATTCCTTTTTCAATCTAGCGCCTTCACAGGTAGGGCATGGGCTTGGAAGCATAAAGGATTCCGCCCAGTTTTTGACCCAATCGCTTTCGCTGTGGTAGAAATTATTATAGACAAAGGACGATACTCCATTTTCAAAATTTGAATAAACGAGGTGCTGACTCTTGTCGTACTCTTCTATGCCTTCATTATTGCCATAGAGCATGAGATTGATTTCTTTCTCTGTCAGTTTGCTGATAGGAACTGTCAAATCTATTTTATGAAGTTTTGCATGCTTTTTGACAGCATCCCAGAGTTGTACGGGTCTATATTCTCCCAAAGGCGCTATACCTCCCTGCATAATGCTCATGCTCGAATCGGGTATCATCAGCGATTTGGCTACGAGAAATTCTTCTCCAAGACCTTTGCAGGTTGGACATGCTCCATACGTGGAGTTAAATGAAAATGAGTTGGCAGAAGGCTCTTCATATGAAATGCCATTATCTAAATCTAAGAGATGCTTTGAAAAAAACTGCTGCTTCTTCGTGTCAAAATCCATGACCACAATAGAGCCTTCTCCTTCTTTGAGTGCAGTTCGGATAGATTTCTCCAGTCTTTCTTGATTCTCAGGATGTACTGCCAATTTATCTAATACTAAATCAATATCGTGTATTTTGTATCGATCTAGTTGCATTTTAGGGGCGAGCTTCACTAGCTCTCCGTCGATATTCATTTCGGAAAATCCCTTGCGAGTATAGGATTCAAAAAGTTCTCTATAATGTCCTTTTCTTCCTCGAATAATGGGGGCTAGGATTATGATTTTTTTATCGGAGTAGGTCGTCAGAATGTTATTTAGGATTTCATCTTCGGTCATTTTCTGCATAGGCTTAAGGCTTACATAAGAGTACGCTGTAGCCACTTTGGCGTAGAGGAGGCGAAGAAAGTCATAGACCTCGGTAATAGTCCCTACCGTAGAGCGAGGATTTTTATTGACGGACTTCTGCTCAATAGATATAACAGGGCTGAGTCCATCGATATAGTCCACATCAGGGCGTTCGAGACCTCCGATAAACTGACGTGCATAGTTAGAAAAAGACTCTAGATATCGGCGCTGACCCTCTGCATAGAGTGTCTGAAATGCCAAGGAGCTCTTGCCGCTACCACTAAGCCCTGTGACTACGACTAAGGCATTCTTAGGAATAGAGACATTTATGTTTTTTAGATTGTTTTCTCTAGCACCAGAGATATTGATATGAGTATTGGACATTATATTTTGAGACAATTGCCAAAATTACGAATTCAGAATTTATAAATTGAGATTAATTCTTAGCCATGAATATTGAGCAGAAAAGTCTAAAGTAATAAGTTTAAAGCTGCAAGCTACAAGTTGCAAGACTTCATAGTTGATATATGCCGGAGTTTTTTGAAATTACAAGTTTTTGATTTTATTTAATAGCTATTTCGCGCTGCTCAATAAAGCAATAGGGTAAAGTTGTATGAATCCAACAACTGAACTGTATAATTAAAAGTAGCATTTCTCCACTTTGTTATTTTGACGATAGGAAAAATCTAATTTATCTTCTGAAAAAGAAAAATGCCTCTCATTTTACGGGGAAATAAAACGAAAGACATTTGAAGGTGTATATAAGAAAATAAATTATGAAAAAACATCAAGTGTTGCACTTGTTGTCTATAATTTCGATTTTGTGTAGTTTTTTTAAAAACTAAAAAGAGACGTTGTTCCCGACTGCTACCGATAAGGAAGAGATTTCTTATCAACAGAACAAAGTCCCTTTCATTGAAAAAATATTAATTTTACTAAGACTTTTGGAGGTACTTTCGTGGAGTTCCCGGTAGCGGTCGATGAAGATGACATTTATAGTCTCTACAGAACCCAATACCTCCTAAATCTTATAAGGGGGATTTTATTATTTATTAAAATAGATTTTTTGTCTCACGCCTGCTACTGTAAATTCCAATCTATAGATTCCTGTAGAGAGATTAGATACGGCAGGTTTCACTTCTGTACTATTGCTCAGTGCTATCACATTATTCGTCTGTACATTTACAATATTAATATTCACAACATCGCTAGATAAGTTTACAATACTTATTTCTTCTCCAATAGGTTGAGTAATTGTTGATTGAGCTTTTGTTTCAGAAATATGAACGATAAATGCAAATACTATAATTGTTATAAACTTTTTCATTTCGATTTTTTATTTTATTCTTGTTTTAAAATCTGATACAAAATTATGCTATGTGGATAACTATAATTGATGAAAAAAAAGAGGTTTTGTCAAAAATGGAATTAGCTATTTGCTTAATCTTCAATAAATTTCAAAGCAAAAAAAGGTCATTTATTGTGATAAAATGAAAATTGTGGATAATTGTTAACCTATGATATTCAAATATTTATCTTATATTTGAATAAATATTTGTCCTAAAATAGATTTTGTCAAAATCAATGGTTTGCATTCATCATTTTTTTAACACAATCAAGGCTTTATCTTATGTTTTATCAAGTTAGTTTGTGATAATTCATCTTCCAAAACAGAGTTAATGAATAAGACTATTTTGATTGAAATATACAACTATCTAAGATAAATAATACAAGAAGTTATTTTCGGAGCTAGACATCAAAATCTTTCAAAGAACGCTTTTTAAATAATTTAAACATTTACTGCTTAAATCTGAATACAAATATAGAGGAGATATATTGGCAAATAAATTGAAAAAAAACTAACTTTGTCAAAAACTATTCTAAAATATGCTATTAATTCAGACTACGATAGGAGAACTATACAAAAGCCTCTCTGCCGAAGAGCTTAAAGAGTTTGAGCTCTATCTGCGGAAGATGAGTACAGGGAAAAACAATATCTTAATCCAGCTTCATACCCTCCTCCGAGACATTACAGTCTCGGGGCAATTGACTAAGCTAGATTATAGCTATATCCGGGCGGAACTCTTCACTACATCTACAGATAGTACAAGTAAACTGACGACCTATACCAACCTTCTAATCAATCATATTAAAGAATTTTTGATTTTGTCAAAAACAAAAGAAAAAAATATATATACAGAAACGCTTTGGGGAGAGATTTTAATTGAACGAAAATTAAAAAGAAATTTGATTATTAAAAATAAGAATTCAAATGTAGATTATTTAATTGACCAATACCCACTACTGAAGGAGTTTTATAATAAAAGAGAGTTGTTTTTTTTGACATATCAAAATTTGACAAAAAAAAATATAGATAACATGATGACGTGTTCTATAGATGAGCTAAAAGCATTTGAAAATTATGTTCTGTATACTAAAATGGAAAAGTATATGTCCTTAATATCTAATAAAAAAATATATAAAAGCATTGTTGAAATCCCGAATAAGGACGTTATCCAAAATTTAATTAATTCTGGTTTTGAGTCTAGTAATATAATAATTAATTTATATTCAACAATACTAAATCTAAATATTAATGGAAATGAGAAAAACTATCTAATCTTAAAGCAAAACTTTGAATCGAATTTTGGCAAACTTTCACAGGACTTAATTAATTTGACTATTCCTATAATATTGAACTTTGGGCAGTCACAAATCAACTTAGGTAAAGAACTTTATAATTTATACAATTATGAATTTTTTAAATTCTTGATTCAAAAAAATTTATTATTTAACAAGAGTAATTTTTCCTATATAAGATTTAATAATTATCTCAATCTCGAAATGAATTTTGGAAGTGTTGAATTAGCAGACGAAATATTGGAAAAATATAAAACAATGATTTCTAATGAACAAAGAGAATCTTTTTATAACTTGAATAAAGCTAAAATATTATTTAAAAAAAGAGAATATAACTCATCAATTTCACTTTTATATTCCTCTAGTAAATTTGAAATGGTATTTTATATACCACTTGCTAAAATTTTGCTTATAAAATGCCATATTATGCTTGAGGATATAGATAGAGTGATGGCAGAGCGAGAGAATTTTTATAAATATATATATAATACCAAAAATATACCTGAGGATGCGCAGCGCAGACATAAATTATTTATCAAATATGCAGAATATATGACCGAATCGAGATTTGAGTATTTGACTGGCTATATGCGAAAGCGAATAGAGACAGCGCTCTTGCAGACTTCGCCCTACTTCACAGAGAAGGAATGGATGCGCGAGCGCTGGAATGAACTCAAGGCTAAATTTGACGAAAAAGAAGATGAGGAATGAATTTAGAGGCTTATAATTGGATAGAGCATTTCTCCTCTTGTCATTTTGACCGTAGGGAAAAATCTATACTTTGTCACGAATTCACGAAGAATGAATTGGATATTTCGCTATTGCTCAATAAAACAAGAGGTTAGCGTGGAAAGAATCCAATAACAGAGACTTATAATTGAAAAGACTATCTCTCCTTTTTGTCATTTTGACGAAGGAAAAATCTAAACTTTGCCACAAATTCACTTGCTTTTTTAAACTATAATGAATTCTTATAACTTGTAACTTTTGACTTTCACCCACTCTATTAGGAATTTCGCTATCATTCATCGACATTTTGTCATGAATTTTTTCTTGGCACTTCTTTTGAATAATGAGCTATGTACTAAAATTATTAACCCACAAGTTATTTAATAAAAAAATGAGCACCAAAGGTAAAATTAAAGTAGAAGTAGAAAATATTTTCCCCCTTATCAAGAAGTTTCTCTATTCGGATCATGAAATATTTCTCAGAGAACTTGTGTCGAATGCGACGGATGCAACCCTAAAATTGCGACACCTTGTCAGCAAAGGAGAATCTAAGACAGAATTGGGCAATCCTATCATCGAAATCAAAATAGACAAAGAAGCAAAAACTCTACACGTTATTGACCAAGGATTGGGAATGAGCGAGGAAGAAGTGGAGAAATACATTAATCAAGTAGCTTTTTCAGGCGCAGAAGAATTTCTCAATAAATACAAAGACTCCAAAGATAGTGGCATTATAGGTCACTTTGGATTGGGATTCTATTCGGCATTTATGGTGGCAGATAGAGTCGATATCTTAACCAAATCGCACACAGATGCCCCTGCCGTAAAATGGAGCTGCGACGGTAGTCCTGAATTTACGCTAGAGAGTATCGATAAAGCAGAGAGAGGGACAGAAATTGTGCTTCATATCAATAGTGAGTCAGAGGAATTTCTCGAAGAATCCAAAATCAAAGAACTACTCAATAAATACAATAAATTCATGCCAATACCTATCAAATTTGGCATGAAGAAAGAATATCTGCCTCTGCCAGAAGATGCGCCAAAAGATGCTAAGGCGGAGGAAATAGAAGTCGATAATATTATTAACAACCCTAGTCCTGCATGGACAAAGAAGCCCTCTGAACTTAAAGATGAGGATTATCAATCTTTTTATAATGAACTCTATCCATATCAATTCGAAAAGCCCTTATTTCACATCCACCTCAACGTGGATTTTCCATTCAACCTCACAGGGATATTATACTTCCCTAAGCTCTCCCCAAATCTTCAAGTACAGAAGGACCGTATCCAACTCTACCAAAATCAAGTATTCATTACCGACAATGTCGAGGGAATCGTTCCGGAGTTTTTGACAATGCTTCGAGGGGTTATCGATTCGCCAGATATTCCTCTCAATGTATCTCGCTCTTATCTCCAAGCGGATAATAATGTGAAAAAAATCTCGGAATATGTGACTAAAAAAGTAGCGGAGAAATTACAATCCTTGTTCAAGGATAATAGAGAAGACTTTGAGCAGAAGTGGAATGATATTAAGATTGTCATTGAATATGGAATGCTGACAGAACCTAAATTCTACGAAAAAGGAACAGGGTTTATGCTATTCCCTACGACCAAAGGAGAATATAAAATCTGGGATGAGTTGAAAGAAAGCATTTCAGAAACGCATAAAAACAAAGATGGAAAAACCATCGTACTCTACACTTCAGATAAAGAAAAAGAATATAGCTATATCGCTGCGGCAGAAGCCAAAGGCTACACCGTCGTGCATTTAGATAGTCCTATTGTCACACATTTGATTCAGAAAATCGAAGGAGACAATGAGAATATTTCCTTTGCGAGAGTAGATTCCGCACCTGTAGAGCAACTGATTCAGAAAGAAGATGCTCAAATCTCTAAACTCTCTGATAAGGAGAAAGAATCACTCAAAACAACTATAGAAGAAGTTGTCCCTAAAGGTACATTTCAAGTACAGCTTCAGGCATTAGATACAGAAGCTACGCCTTTTCTCATTACACAAAGTGAGTTTATGCGTCGAATGAAAGAAATGCAAGCTACAGGAGGTGGAGGTATGATGTTTGGCGGAGGATTTCCCGAGTCTTATGATTTGATTATCAATGAGAATCATCCTTTGTCGTCCAAAATATTGGAGGAAAAAGATGGCGAAAAACAAAAAGGAATGATTAGACAAGCCTTTGATATAGCTAGGCTTTCGCAGAATCTACTGAAAGGACAGGAGTTGAATGAATATATTCAACGCAGCTTTGAAAAATTGTAATGTGGAAAACCTGTTTTGGAAAATTTTAAGTTAAATTATACATTTGTCTTCTAACTAAAAATTTTAAAAATATGAATTTAAAGAACTTTCTTATTTCTAGTTTCGCTGGGTTTGTAGTTTATTGGCTTTTGGGATGGTTGTTTTATGGACAATTGTTTCCAGACCTTCATCCACATACAGAGAGTACCAATTTTAGCTTTATTTTATTGGGTTGTCTCTTTTCTACACTTACACTAGGGTACATTCTCCACCATTGTTGTCCTAAAACGAATTGGATGACAGGCTTAAAAATAGGGGCGATATTTAGTGCATTAAGCGCTATTTCTATGTTGTTCTTTATGTATTCAGATATGCCAATGAATTCGGGAGCGTTTATAAAAGAATTTATAGCCTCTGTCCTATCGGGGGGTCTTACTGGAGCCACGATAGCATTTGTCAATGGCAAGCTGACACCTGCTGATAGTTAAGAAATAAGTGTTTATCTCACAAATAATATGGTGCGACAGGTAGAAATATCTGTCGCATTTTTATTTATACCTATTTTTGTCATCTACTCAATGACAGAGATGCAAGATAAAAAATATCGGAGTTTTCTAAAAGGAATATCGTGGAGAATCGTGGGTACGATAGATACGATAGTCATCTCTTACTTCTTTACTCAAAATGGATTTAGTGCTATTAAAATTGGGTTAACTGAAATCTTGACCAAAATTGTTTTATTTTATGTTCATGAACGAATTTATTTCAAAGTTTTTGGAAGCAAAGTTGCCATGCGAAAAATTAGTCTAATTAAAGGTATCACATGGAGATTTGTCGGCTCTATTGATACTATTTTACTTGCATGGATATATACAGGTAATCCCATATTGGGACTCAAAATAGGCGCGACAGAGTTTATAACCAAAATAGCGCTTTATTACATACACGAGCGTATATGGATTGGAATCAAAGTAGGAACAATAGAAGAATAGAATATGAAGGAAATGAATCCCATAGAAGAATTTATCTTAGAGTCTGATGTAGATGTAATGTATGAAATTGCTGTGGATTTTGGACAAGATATTGCACAGAGTTTTGTGCGACTAGCGGATAAAATCCAGAATGATGGTAAAAAACGAGATTGCTATGGGATTGTCCTCAAAGCCAATGGAGCGATGCAATACAGAGCGGCTTTTAATGAATTATACGAGGGCGAAGCAGAAAGTCTTGGAATACCGAGTTTTCAAATCGAAAAGGGCAAATATTGGGCTATAAAAATAGAGCAATGGAATCAGAAACTATTAGAGATAGGTCCTACTTTTGACCAAATCTTAAAATCTGGCAAGGTAGATACAAATAGTCCTTGTATTGAATATTATCACACAGAATCGGATTTGATTTGTATGGTTAAATCATTGGATAATTAAGGTCAAGTCTATGATTTCTATAATTTTGTCTTTGACTCTGATGTTTTTCTCAAAAGAAGAAATCCCCCCTTCTGTATCTAAACTCATGATGCATTATCCTCAGATAAAATCATATCAAAATGGGTATTTAGTATTTATTGATAACACGAGATTGAGATATGATGATGGGGAACATAAGACATATTATCAGAAATTAGAAAATGCAGACATTGAGGATATGTTTTCGCAATCCTATTCTAAAGGGTTGATTCCCAAAGAAATTGCAAAAAATAATGACCCTGGAAGAATTCGAAATGAAGCTTTTTTCAAAAAAATATATGGGGAATCCAAGACTAAAGTAGAGGAACATTTAGTTGAAATTAGCTGGTGTCCAAAACTGGTCAATAGAAAATTAAAAGTAACTAAAATCAATGGTGTTGCTGAAAAATTAAAAGCTATTTCGGATGAGTTAGACACACATCCTGAATTGAAAAAATACCTAGAAAATGCTGGCGGAACATTTAACAGGAGACTTATCAACGGCACAAATCGCCTAAGCCTTCATAGCTTTGGGATGACGATTGATATCCATGTGAAATACTCAAATTATTGGCAATGGGACTGTAAATCAACTAAGGAAGATATTTCGTTGAAATACAAAAATCAAATTCCACAATTAATAGTCGATATATTTGAGAAGAACGGTTTTATCTGGGGAGGAAAATGGTATCACTACGACACCATGCATTTTGAATATCGCCCAGAATTATTATAGACTTACTCTATGTATTGTCAACCTCCAAGGTTCTTAAAACTTTGGATGATATACTACCTATATCGGTAATGCCCTATAATTTCATAGGAAAATAAACAATCCTCCAAAACCTGTCCATCACCGACATTGTGTATGATTTGATAGCGAGAACCATCCGCCGATTTTTTGTCCGAGACAATGCCGATATGAGACAATTTTCCACCCAATAACCAGCAGACGATGTCTCCTGGAACGTAATCCGAAGCATCTTGAGTGATTGCCTTAGTTGTACCAAACCTACCAAAAAACACCATTAAATTATATACTCTTCGATGGTCGATGTTTTTATCAGTTTTTTTCAGCCCCCATTTCTTCGGATATTTAGAAAAATTAGCGATCATATCTTCATGAACTAATTGCTGGAGGTCGATGCCTATTTTTCGATAAGCACGAATGATAACATCCGTGCAGACACCTTTGTCTGTGGGGACATCTCCCATCGGATATTTTATAACGAAATAAGTGGGGTCGTATGTGACTTTATCTTTTGTCAAAGAAAATGCAGCCTCTTGAAGAGTTTTGTATTCAGGTTTCGTTTGAGCGAAAGCAACAAAAACCAATAAATGAATAACAAAAGTCAGAAAAAGACGCTTCATAGAATAGTTAGAGAAGATTTATAATATTACTTCAATTTTTCCAAGGCTTCCTTGATTCTATCAAACGCTTTATTAATCATTTCTTCACTCGCAGCAAATGAAATTCTAATACAATTCGCATCCCCAAATGATTTGCCACCAACAGTGGCTACGTGTGCTTCTTCAAGTAGATATAGCGCTAAATCTTCTGAATCTCCAATTGTATAATGAAGATATGATTTGCCAAAATAATAGCGAATATCAGGAAATACATAGAATGCGCCATCAGGCTGAGGGCATTTTGCACCTTTGATTTCTGTTAATCGACGGAGGACCAATTCTCTACGGCTTTTAAAGGCATCTATCATAGTATGTACCATGTCTTGACTTCCATCCAGTGCTTCTATGGCGGCAGTTTGATTGAAACTACAGGCTCCAGATGTGATTTGACCTTGAATTTTGTCACAGGCAGAGGCGATTTCTTTTGTAGCAGCAAGGTATCCCAATCGCCATCCAGTCATGGCATAGGCTTTTGAAAATCCATTGACGACCACGACTCTATCTCGAATTTCAGGATACTGTGCGATACTGCAATAGTCGCCCATATAGTTGATATGTTCGTAGATTTCATCGGAAATCACGTGAATATTCGGATATTTCAGAAGCATCTGAGCTATTGCCTTTAACTCATGGGGATGAAATACCGCTCCTGTAGGATTACATGGAGATGAGTATAAAATCACTTTGGTTTTATCCGTGATAAATTTCTCAATTTTTTCGGCAGTTGGTTTGAAATTTTCTTCCACCCCAGCATAGACTTCTATAACTTTTGCTTGTGCCAATTCGCCTATTGCGGCATAGCTAATCCAATACGGAGAAGGGACTATCATTTCATCTCCGGGATTGAGAAGCGCAAGGCAAGCGTTTGCTATAGATTGTTTAGCGCCATTGCTCACTACGATTTGCTCAGGAGTATAGTCAAGGTTGTTTTCACGTTTGAATTTTCTACAGATAGCCTCTCGGAGTGCTTTGGTGCCTGCCACAGGTGTATATTTAGTGTCTCCAGCATCGAGAGCTTTTTTGTCAGCATTCTTGATATTATCTGGTGTGTCAAAATCAGGTTCGCCGAGACTTAGATTGATAATATCTACTCCATTTTCCTTTAATTCTCTAGACTTTCGAGCCATAGCTAAGGTAGCTGACTCCTTCATTTCTAATACTCTATTCGATAATACATTCATGTTTTTCAATTGACAATTTACAAAGAATAATAAACCTTTATTCAATGAAAATTTTTTTGATGTTCGCAAAGGTATGTAGAATGAAAAACCAATCCAGTATTTTTTAAAACAAATGGTATTATATTTGACGAATATTTTATACAATTATATATGTACATCAATTACTCATTATAATTCAAAAATTAAATACATGAAAATAAATTTGATAAGATTCAACTTGATATTTTTCGCTTTTTTTCTTTCTGTGAGTTTTCTCATTGGTCAAGAGAGCGCATCATCTTCTAAAGGTTATCTATATGCCAGTTGGGGTTATAATCGAAATTTTTATACAAGCTCAGATATTAGTTTCATTTCAGATCAGTATAATTTTACACTCAGAGATGTCAAAGCGAGCGATAGACCCCAAGCATTTTCCACAGATAATTATTTTAATCCCAAAAACCTCTCTGTTCCTCAATATAGCTTTAGATTCGGTTATTATTTGACAGATAATATTCATATTTCAGCAGGCATGGATCACATGAAATACGTGGTAAATCAAAATCAACCTGTGCTTATCGATGGATTTATCAATTCTAAAACGAATACTCAATATAACGGAGAATACAATAGTCAATGGATAGAAATTAAAAAAGGATTTCTGGAATTTGAGCATACGAATGGACTAAATCTTGTGACAATTCAAGCAGATTATGCTTTTACGTTAGCTCAATTTCTCAATAATAAATTTAGACTTCGATATAATGTCGGAGTTGGTGGTATATGGGTTGGCACCAAATCTGATGTGAGAATATTAGATGAAGGTATCGATAATGACCACCACTTAGCCGGATATAGTCTGTGCATTCAAACAGGACCAAGATTAGAGTATAACAAATTAGTTTATTTAGATATTCAATCACGTGGAGGTTATATGTATTTGAACGATATTTTTATTGAAAATGAAATGGCTCCAAAGCGTGCAAGTCAAGCTTTTGGATTTTTAAACTATAGTGCAAGTATTGGAGTAATGATTCCAATTAAGAAGATGTTTAAATAGAATTTTTAGCTTTGTTTTTTATAGTTATCTATACTTTTATTTTTTTTATTATACTTAAATCTATAAATGACCGAGAATTATCATTTTATTTCCCCAAAAAAACTATCTATAGATGATATAGAGAGTATAACTAACAAAGAATCTAAACTCAGATTATCGGAAGAATCTAAATCACTTATCCTCAAAAATAGAGGCTATTTAGATAAAAAAATCAAAGAGACAGAGCATCCTATCTATGGTATCAATACGGGATTTGGTTCACTTTATAATATTTCAATTGATGATGAAAATTTAGAACAACTCCAATACAATCTCATCGTATCTCACGCCTGTGGTATGGGAGATATTGCTCCTATAGATATATCTAAACTAATTCTATTTCTCAAAATTCAATCCCTTTCTTACGGTCATTCTGGGATAACACTCGAAGTGGTCGAGCGACTAATAGAGATGTATAATCGGAATATTATTCCAGTCATTTATACGCAAGGCTCATTAGGTGCGAGTGGAGATTTGGCGCCGCTTGCGCACCTTTCATTGCCTCTGATAGGATTAGGAAATGTGTATGAAAATGGAATTATTATTTCATCAGAAAAAGCACTCCTAAACCAAAATTGGCAACCCCTCAAACTAAAATCCAAAGAAGGACTAGCTTTATTAAATGGAACTCAATTTATCTTGGGTTATGCTACGCACATAGCATTAAGAGCTAGAAAAATAAGAGACTATGCCTTGAAAATAGCTGCTCTTTCACTCGATGGATATGATGGTAGAATAGAGCCATTTGATGCACTCATCGGACGAGTAAGACCTCATCAAGGACATGTGAAGACTTCAGAAATGATGCGAGATTTGATGCAAGGAAGTGAGATTCTCGCACAACCCAAAACTCATGTTCAAGACCCTTATTCATTTCGGTGTATTCCGCAGGTACATGGTGCTAGTAGTGATGCTTTAGATTATTTTATCTCTGTCATAGAGACGGAGATGAATTCTGTGACTGATAATCCCAATGTATTTGCCGATGAAGATAAAATAATTTCAGGAGGTAATTTCCACGCTCAACCTTTGGCTTTGCCTTTAGATTTTCTCTCAATAGCCTTATCTGAATGGGGAAGTATCAGCGAACGAAGAATCTATCTTTTGCTTTCAGGTCAGCGGGGATTGCCTTTGTATTTAGTCGCTACACCGGGTCTAAACTCTGGATTTATGATAGCACAATATACTGCCGCTTCCATAGCGTCACAAAATAAGCAATATGCCACCCCTGCCTCTATCGATAGTATCGTCAGTAGCAATGGACAAGAAGATCATGTGAGTATGGGCGCCAATGCTGCCACGAAATGTCTCAAAATAGTAGATAACGTTGAGCGTATTCTGTCGATAGAGGCGATGACGGCTTGTCAGGCATTGGATTTTAGAAAACCACTAAAAACCAGTGATAAAAACTTAGAATTATATCAACTTATTCGCTCTAAAATTGATTTTATCGAGAAAGATGTGCTGATGTACGAACAATTGCATCTAACAAAAACGACCATTTTCAACTAGACGAATAATGAAATTTCAAACATTTTCTCAAATCTCGGATATAGATTTAGCTATCGACAAATCATCTTCAAAAATGCAAGTATTCTTTAAGCATAGTACAGTATGTCCTATTTCTCGTATGGCTTATGAGAAGTTTCAAAATGAATATCCTCTCTCCGATGAGCAGGTGGATGTCTATTACATAGGCGTGATCGAAGAGCGACCTTTGTCAAATTATATTGCAGAAAAACTTGGCGTACAGCATGAATCGCCACAGATGATCGTCATCAAAAATGGCAAACAAGTATTCAATGAATCGCATTTAATGATAAATCCAAAATCGCTATTAGAATTCATATAGATAAATTTCAATTTTAGATTTAGCAAAAAAAGCCTTATTTTGTGGCGAATTTGTCATAAATAATCAAGATATGAGACCTATATTTTCTTTTATAATCATTTCAATTTCTCTTTTTCTTACCTCTTGCAAGGAAGTATTGAATACGAGAGTCGTTATAGATTCTATCGACACGACATACCTTAAATCATCTGCCTCCGCAGCACAGAGTAGAATAGTTTTATTTGAAGAGTTTACGGGTACTAGCTGTGTTAATTGTCCTGAAGGTCATGCAAGGTTAAAAGAATTGACAGATTTATATGGAAGTAGAATGGCGGTGGTAGGATTGCATTTTGGCTCATTATCTGCGCCAGCTCATGGCACAGGAGAGGATCTAAGGACAGATTTCGCAGAAGCTATTGGTACAGATTTTGGCGTGAGTTCGATGCCTTCGGCGGCTATTGATAGAAAATCTGTTGGCGGAGTTACTATATTGGGTAGAGACGACTGGCGTCAAAATTTCATAAATGAAATGGACAACCCTGTAAAAGTAAATGTAACAACCCAAACTTATATTGATCCAAATTCAAATAATAAAATTTTAGAACTCAATATCGAGTTTTTAGAGAACTATTCGGACGATGTGAAATATTCAATTTCGTTGACAGAAGATAAGATTATTGCCCCACAAAAAAGTGGCTCTATCGTCATAGATGAATATGAACAAGAACATGTGCTGAGAAAAATGTACACGAATGCATTGGGAAATAGCCTGTCAAAAGTGAATGGCTCTACGGTATATGAAAAAGGAAGAGTTTATTTAAAGAAAATCGTTATCGGTGACTTAGATGCTAAATGGAAGCCAGCGGATATGAATTTCGTATGCTTTGTGACGAATCAATCGACGAAAGAAGTTCTTCAAACCTCTACTATTAAATTCCAATAATTTTAATTGGCTATTTTAACTGCCAGTATGAACAATTTTTTTCAAAATAAATGGGTAAAGTATTTGCTTATAGTACTGCTCGCTTATGGCGTCTATAAAGCATATCAATACTATTTGAACTATAAAAACAAAGAGGAAGTCGTCGCTCAAAAACAGAAAGCAGAGAAAATTTTTAAGCCTATTATCAAGACTCTTGATGAAAATATAGCTTATAATAAATCCAATGATACGATTTATGATATTGACAAAACAATTCGAGTTATTCATGAGATAGACCAAGCCATTATCAGTAATGATAATCTCGAAGATTATCTTCTAAAAATTAGCAAACAAGACTATCGAAATGTAGCTCCAGAAATTTTAGAAGCTAGAAAAAAATTACTAGAAACTACTATGGAGATTTATTCTCATCAGACGAGGCTAAAAGACCAGCCAGACTATTGGGATTTGATAAGAGAATACACGCTAGCCGCTGGAAGTGGTATTAATCCAGAGGGATTGACCAATGCGATTCCGTTGGATGGCATCAAGTATGATCCTGCTATGACCAAAAAAACCTATGAAGAATATCTTGAAAGCAAAAAAGTAAGTGAGGAAATAAAGGAAGAAATTCGAGCATTAAAAACCAAATTATTAAAGCAGCTATATGAGTATTCATCGGTGTACTATAAATACTACGACGAATGGGATAGAGTCTGTCTCAATCGAGACAAAAGTTATTTGGCCGTAAAAACAGGTCAGTGGGATGTGGTAGAAAATGAGGCTGAAAATGCTATCAAAAAAGCACCATTTGACAAAGAAGCCCATATTCTCAAAGGCTTAGCCATGGTAGCTTCGATGCCAAGTGTCAATTCTCCTAGTATATCTGTCGGCGAAACCCCCGTAATTACAGAAGATGCACTGCCATTTCTCGATAAATTTATCTCAGATAATCCTGGATACTCTGCGCCAGCATTGCTATTAAAAGGCGTGTATTATCAACGAAAAGGAGACAACAAGACGGCTAAATTATTGTTTGAAGAGAGTGCCGCTTATTATCCCAAACAAGCGGATATTTTGCAGAATAATTTTGACCCATATCGTATGAGAGCCTATCTGAGAAAATCGAAGGAGGGCAATCAAATCACTGAAATGTATAAAACCACGATGCTTGGCGGTGGATTTTTTACCCCCGATTTGCAGTTGGCAAAATTGTATTATGCTTCTAATAATCCTGAAATGGGAAAGAACAAGGTTTTGGATCATTTTCAGCGAAGAAGAAATCAATCGCAGTGGGATTATATTATCTCAGACATTCAGTTTTGCGAAATGGCATTTGGCAATGAATTTAGGAAAATTCTTCCTGAAAACAATTATTTGCAATTAAAAGTAAAACCAACCTTGATAGGCAATAAACTCAATTTATCTGTCATCAATCAGAGTGAAAAAAGACTCAAAAATGCAAGTCTTATCCTATGTGTACAATTTACAGATATGATGCGAGACGACTATGTGGCTATAAAAGTAGATAAACCGCTACCTGCGATTCTTCCACATGAAGAAAATTCCTTTGGCACGCAAGAGATAATTCACTCCTTTTTTGGCAAAGAAAAAGGGGTAGAAGATATTGTTCTCGTTCGAGCGATTGTCATTTCAGACGATGGTGTGAACTGGGTAGATACCGAAGATTTTAAATTTGAAAAAATCAAAGCGGATAAAGAAAATCTAGCTAAACTCTCCAAATCAGATGCTGAAAAGATGACTAAAGAGGTTGGATTTGACAAGAATTTAGTAATCAAATTGATAAAAGACAATGCCAAAATATCGGTCAACTCTTCTAAGATTTCAATAAACGATGTGATTTCTATTAATCTACCTAAGCAGTTAGCCTTTTTGAATCCACTATTTAGACTTTCAGGCGATGGCAATATATTAATCGAGCCTTCTAAAAATAGCTTGAATAATGATGGTATTAATCTCGATTTTAAACTCAATAAATTGACGAATAAAGCTCAAGATGTCTATACGACCAAGATGTACACACAGTTTGGGAACTTCGATGTCATCTGGTACAAAGATGCTAAAACTGGGCAATATAGAATCCAAGATGTGACAATGAATTAATTTGTCTCAACCTTGGAGGTTGAAATGAAAAAAACTCATCCCTCCATATCCAAGCCCTTCATATCATGGAGCAGTTCATTATAGTTTTGATGAAATCTAATTAATTCTTCTTTAGAGCCGAAAAAATCAATCATATCCTTAGTATTTACCCTGCTACTTTTCAGTGTAGTATAGGCATGATAAGAGCTGAATGTCCATTCGTTTAAGTCATCGACCAGTCCATGCTTGACAGGATTGGTGTGTATATAAGCTATCAGTTTTGCAAAATAATGTGAATCATAGACTTCTTTTCGCTTAAAATTAGGCATAAATAGAGAGCCTTTTCGTTCATATTTTAGATTAAAATACTTGGTATAACCATTAAATAGATTGCTAAAGAGTTGGTGTAGATTAACCTCTTCTCTTTCTTCATCAACCTCCAAGGTTGAAACAATCCGAACCATTAGATGAAAATGATTTGGAAGTAAGCAATATGCCAAAGTATCTAAATACCCGCCTAATAGAATCCCAAATCGTTGTAGAAATCTGAGATAATCGTCATCATCTCGAAACATAAGTTCGCTCCCATTGGCTCGATTGTATATATGATATACTTTGTCAGGCTCTAAAAAAATAGTTTGCTTCATGATACGAATATAATACGTTTTAATTTAATTCAACCTCCAAGGTTGAGACAAAGGTTGAGACAATCTTGGAGGTTGAATTAAATCTCTTTATTTTGACTTACTTTTCGAATAGTCCAACAATCTATCTATTGTTTCCCTAAGAAATTTTATTTCCTCGTCTTTTGATTTAATGATTTCTTCAAACATTTGATTGGCAATCATATTATTATTAATTTCTACCATACCTTTCCCTCTATGTTTGTGATTATTTACATATACCTGTGAGTGATTAATATTTATTGTCTTAGCCACTTTGTATTTCGAAAATAAATTATAACAATACTTGTATAGTGTAAATATATGTTTATAATTTTAAATACTTTTGTTTTTCAACAATGATAAGTTAAAAAGACAAAAATATTATTTAAGATTAATAGGAGAAAGTGTAAAAATAATTTATGTTTACAGATAGATAGTTCTTACGACTTCCCAGAAACAAACTGTGTAAGCAGTCCCCTTAAGTATTCTATTTCTTTATCTCTAGCATCCAGTAGTTTCTCGTATAATTCTTTGGAATCCGTGCTTATATTTTTGGTCATGACGATACCTTCACCGTTATGTGTATTGTGATTGTGATAGATAGCATTGTTTCCCACATCCAATAACTCATGCATCTCTATCTCCAGAATATCAGCTATTTGAAGGAGATGATGTACCGTCAGCTTGGTTTCTCCTGTTTCAATTTTAGAGTAGGCTTTTTGAGTCATGCCGAGTCGATGAGCCATATAGGTTTGTGTATATTTTCGTTTTCGCTCTCGGAAGTCGATTATTTTTTCTGTGATACCTCTTACTGTCATTTTTTAACTAATTAAAAATCCAACTTTCTCTTATTTAGAAAGTGAACAGCGGATTATCTTATATTAAATCAAAGACTCTTTGATTTAATATAGATTAAAAATTATTTTTTCTTATATACCTTTTGTAAATGCAAACTTAGGATAATAATTTTTAAATCGAAACAAAAAGTACTACAAAAATACTAAAACAGTACTACCTAAGTACTAAAGTGGCCGTCGTTTTGACGCCTGTGGCATAACCCTTGATTCCAATTATGCTAGGTTTATTATAACCCAAGTTAATAATTTTTAAAAAACCAATTATTCTAATTTATGAAGAAACTCATTTACATGATGACGTGTATTCTGTCGTTTGGGGTCATTTCGACCGCATCCGCACAGATTACCATCACGAGTACCTCTGAGCCTACGCTCAACGCCTGTAGTGGCGATGGTACTTTCACAGTGAATTACACCAATACCTCGGGCGGTACGCTCACAGGTGCGGTATTCACGGACTCTATGCCTGTCGGGATACGCTACGTATCGGGCAGTATTACGGGTGCTACTTTTCTATCTAACAGTCCTACCAACGTGGCGAAGTTTACCCTTCCTACGCTGGCGAATGGAGCGACTGCTACCTTGACGTTTAAGGCAGCTGCCGACTGTGGTATGGTAGGATTGACACCAGCCAATATCAAGAATATTTACAAAGTCGGTAGCTATTCATATACTACAGGTTCGTATGGAGTCAATCTTCCATCTGTTTCTATCAATATCTCTGTAAATAAAAATTATACAGGGGTAGCAGGAGGTACGTTCACGCGTACAATTATCGTCAGTAACGGTGGGGTAGGTCCTATAGACTCTATTAATCTGAGAGATATCAATGGTGTAGGAATTACAATTAACTCAGTAGATAAAGGGACGCTTATCGTCAATGGTGATACCAATAATATTAAACTTACAGCGACACAATTTGCTACCGTTGGAAACTCAAATGGTAAACTCGAATCAGGAGAAAGTATCTCTATTACAGAGACAGTCACTATTGGTGGATGTGGGGTTCTAACTTCAAATATTTGTGCTCTATGGGGTTGCTATGGCTCTAGTTGTACGAATGGTACGACGAATAACTGTGATGCAGCTTCGGTAACGATACCACTTACTGCTCCAATTCTTACAGTAATAAAGAATCAAAGAAAGTATGAGACGAACAAATATTGTCCTGGGGAGGCTTATTACGATACTGTATATGTGAAAAATACAGGAACAGGAACGGCTCGACAATTCAAATTTGGATATGGTCCTGTTTATAGTGTAGGTGCTGGATATTATGTAAGCGAAAATCATCCTGGTAGTGCCGATACCACAGGATATTATACGAGTATCAACGGTAGTGGCTATATTCACTCCAAAATAGACTCTTTCAAACAAGGCGCTTCTACTTATATGGGGAATCAAGTGTATTATACTGCTGTGCGAGTAGATAGCTTGGCTCCAGGAGATACAGCTAAATTTATCTTTAAGGTAAATACTTTTTGTTTACCATCTAATCTTGCTTTTGGTCCAGTTTACTATGCATCAATGGCAGAAGGCAGTTACAAAGATAATTGTCTAGCTACGAATTATAATATATTAAGATATCAGTTAGGAGGTCTTGGGTTTTACAATGCATCGTTTACCGCTCCTACTACTCTAGAAAATAGGTCTTGTAATATTAATGCAGGTGATACTTCTACCATCAGTTGGGCTTCGTCTAGTCTAGGGGCTAACGTTATAATAGATGGTAAGTCTAATTATATCTTGAGATTTAGATTGTCAAGAGGCTTTACTTGGGATGGTGTAACGCTGAATATTCAAGATTTGGCAGGTCCTACGACTTGGAATCCATATAAAATTACGCAAGTGGATACCGTGATTGAAGCATATTTTAGAAGCCCAGTACCTATAAATGGAAATGCTTGCAAAATTAATTTTAAAGTGGTGGCTAATTGCGCTTACAGTGGAGGAGTCAATAATGTCTTGGTCGACATGTACACAGTGATGGATACATCTTGTACTACTCCATGTAGGATACTACAATATGCTACATCATATAGCTCTACTATTAAATGTGGAGGTGCATGCAGCAGAGGATTGAAATTTACGAAGTTTGATATTTTGCGATATAATTATGGTGCTCCTGATAATAACAATGATGGATTGCCAGATGCTTCAGGTGCTTTGGACTTTACCAAAGTAAAAACGAGAACTATTGTTCAGTTTGATACTGTAGCAGAGTATTTTGAGGCTAAAATAGCGAATGACACTACCATAGGATTTGCTGATGTCAAAATTAGTTCAAATTTAGGAACGAGCCTTGGCACTGCAGATATCACGCCGCTAACTGCTTCAGTTTATATTAAGCAGTTTTCTACAGGTTCTGTATATAATTGTACTGTCCCTGTTACTAAGTCAGGTGCGGTCATATCCGCAGATTTATCTATAGCCAACTTATCTACCATAGGCTGTATGCCATCTGGATTTAGATATAATTCTGGCGACTCTATCTCGGCGAAGCTTCTTTGGAAATATAATAATGAAAGTATCTCAGGTGGTATAGCTGCTTTAAATACATTTTATGCAGGATTTGGAGGTACAGATACGAGGAAATATCAATGTGATACGCAGAATTGTTCTATTAATGCAATTCCAAATTATTTGACGGTGTGGAATGGCGCGGTGACCCAGCAGAAGTATTCTTG
>ENA-UOYA01001678-UOYA01001678.1-activated-sludge-metagenome-genome-assembly--contig:-NODE-1678-length-22799-cov-7.430531_pt1 | contig 22799 bp, 20 predicted proteins | sample MGYA00238163_ERZ764804 | MGnify/ENA primary metagenome ERZ764804 (study PRJEB28919, sample SAMN05720223) | activated sludge metagenome | isolation source: Anaerobic digester | place: Hong Kong... | reverse complement strand
GTATTCGTGAAATACAGTATATATTTTAAGCACATTATCAGCAGTTTCGATTTCAACCTCCTGATTATTAGGATATGTGCCGACAGGAAGTGAGTATCTGTTGCAGTTATACACAATAGTGTTATCCTTGCGAACAGTTCGTAAAATCTGAGCCTTGAAAGCATCGGCTTCAATTGGTATAGGGAGAAGATGTTCTCGTTCTTCCTTAAATACTTCGGCAGGTATTTTTCTTGTTGTGCCATGTATTTTAGCATTAGCTGTTCTTTCAAGCCATTCCTTACCGCAGTAATTAAGTGTCTCATCATCAAAAGGATAGAGCCTGTTATCAAGAAAGCCATACTTTACATACTTAACTGCATTTTCAACCTTTCCCTTGCTTTCAGGATCGGCAGGCCGGCACATATACACGTTAAACTTACATTCCTGACGAAACTTTTCGAATTCATGAGTATAGATAATATCTCCGCAGTTTTCTGAAACACAAACAATGCTGTCCTGGTCAAATACAAGTTCTTGGGGCATTCCTCCAAAATATTTAAAGCATTCCCTAAGAGCTGTAACAAGATCCATTGTGCAGAACGGTCTGCTTTGAAAATACACAAATTTATATCGTGAATCAGACAGGACAAACGCCGCAAATCTCACCTTTATCCGTGTTTTTCTATTTGCATGAGGCATCCACATTTCACCGAAATCGACTTGCATCTGCATACCCGGCGGTGTTTCTGCAACAGCTGTATATTCTCGAGGTGATGCTGTTTTGGGCAGATTAAGCTCTATACGTAGTTCTTTTACATATCTGCTTACTGTTCGCTCTTTAAAATCTATGCTGTAGCTTTCCTTAAGCCAGTCACATATCTGTGCTGCTGAAATTGACGGGTGCTGGTTTATCCACGCTTCAATTGTAGGGCGATATTCTGTAAGTGTGCTTATTTTCTTTACCGCACGGCAATTCTGCTCGTATTCTGATGCTGTCATATTCCAGTACCGTTTTACTGTTTTTCGGTGTATACATAATTCCTTTGCTGTTCGTGTTGGGCTGAACCCTTGACTTTTCATTTGTTGTATTCTTGCGTACATTTTAATTCCTTTCATTTTCTGTGCACCCTGCCTTTTCTGATATTTTCTTTATTATATCAGTTTTAAAGGCTTCAGTACACTTTTTGGCGGAAACCTGTACACTTTGTGGCGAATTTCTGTATACTTTCTCTGGCCAAAATCTGTACACTTTATTATACTGCTTACAATAAAATTTAAATTATTGTAAAATTAATAATACAATAATTGTATATTATAACTTTGAATATAGGTCTGCGGTAATATGATATGGTATTGCCGCAGCTTTTTTATCATATTATTGTAGTATAGTCAGAACATGAGAGAAGGTATATCATGGCAGATAAAAAAGTTATAATTGTATTCAAGCCGGACGGCAAAAATTTATCAGATTTATTAAGCCAGCTGATTAAAAACAGAAAATAATAATTTATGCAGTTATGCATAAAAGAAAGGAGGACTTCACATGGCAGGTAGCACCGCACTGTATGTAAGAAAATCAACTGAAGATTTCGGCGATTCAGGAGTATCTGAAAGCATTGAAAATCAAATTTTATTTCTGCAGGATTACTGCAAAGCAAATGCTATTACCGAAACGAAAACTTACATAGACGACGGTATTTCAGGCACAACGTTTAATCGTCCCGGATTTACTCAAATGATTTCGGATATTGAAAAAGGCTTAATTAATACTATTATTACCAAGGATTACAGCCGTCTTGGAAGAGATTACATACAGTCCGGTTACTACCTTGAAAAATATTTTCCTGAACATAATATCAGATATATAGCTGTTAATGATGGTATTGACACAGCAAAGCAGGGTAGCAATAATGATATGGCACCGTTCCGTGCAGTTTTTAACGATATGTATGCAAAGGATATTTCTATTAAGGTACGGACAGCTCTTACTACAAAAAAGAAAAACGGGCAATTTATTGGCTCGTCTGCTCCGTTTGGTTATAAAAAATCTCCCTGCAATAAAAATCAGCTGATTATCGACACTGAAACAGCTCCGTATGTCTGTATGATTTTTCAGCTTGCCTTGCAGGGTGAAAGTTTTTCTGCAATTTCAGACAAGATGTCATCCCTTGGAGTGCCTACTCCCTCCGAGTCGAAAAAGTTAACAGCATCGCAAAAAAGGTTTAAGGGTGTATGGAATGAGATTACTGTAAAAAACATTCTTACTAGTGAAACCTACATAGGCAATCTGACACAGAACAGAACTCAGAAAATCAATTACAAAATCAAAAAGAAACGTCGGCTGAATTCTGAAGAGTGGATAACCGTAAACAATACTCATGAAGGTATAATTAACGCTGATGATTTTTACACTGTTCAAAAGATTATTTCTGTTCGCACTTATAGCCATAAATCAGGTCAGAAAAATCTGCTGTCAGGTTTATGCTTTTGTGCAGATTGTTTTTCACCTATGACGTATCACAAAAGCGGAAATGTAAAATATCTTGTCTGCTCTGCATGGAAAAAACACGCAAAGCTTAAGCTGTGTCACTCTCATTCTATTCGTGAGGATTATGTTTTGGAGCAGATTAAAGTGCAGTTAAGAAGCATTGTTCAAGGCATTGACATTGACAGAATAAAAGATGAAAAATCTCCTGTACATAAGACGGATATATATTCTGTTCTGCAAAATAAAATTGAATGTGAACGAAAAAGCTTGCTTGCTATGTACAAGGATAAAATTAACGGCGTTATCTCAGAAGAGGATTATCAGTATTTTTCTATTGAAACAAAGAAAAACATTGAAAGTCTGAACAGCCAGATTAATACGCTTTCCGTCTCTGACAGCACCCCGGCAGAAAATGTATATGAGTATATTGAAAATCTTCTTACATTTGAACAAACCAACCGTGAAACGCTTGCCCTGTTGATAAGCAAGGTACTGATTGATATGAACAAAAATATTACGATTGAGTTTAATTTCAAAGAGCCTGAACAGAAACAGCTGTGAGTCAAATTTATTATTTGATTTATAGCTGTTTATTTTTTTATTATTTACTGCTGATTTATGCCCCACAGCATTTTTTATACTTTTTACCGCTTCCGCATGGGCAAGGCTCATTTCTTCCAATTTTGCGTCCAAAATCAGGTTTCTCTTTGAAGCAAGCCCACCATTCCATAGATTTTACAGTATCAGTAATATAACGATAGTGATGGTTGTGTTTTAAATTTTCAAGTGCAGTCGCTTCTCCTTTTGAAACATCATCCTCAAAATCCTCAATATCCATTATTCTGTCACCGAGCATACCGTTTTTAAAAAAGCTGCGCATTAAATCAAAATACTCGCTTGCATAAATATCTAAAGCATCACATATCAAAAAATCAGTAAATTCATCATCACATGAATAGTTATTTAACAAATATCCGAAATAATCACAAATTTCATTACGTGGGTAAACGCCCTCTACATAGAGAACAACTAGAGCAGAAACCGCCGTTGAGCGGTTCCCCCAATCCAACTCTTGATTTTCAATTATGCTCTTTAATTTAGGAATATCAGAATATTCCGCACAGGATGCAAGTATACCGGAAAAACTCTCGAATAATAAATCACCAAGAAGCTGGTTAAGTGTATCAGTATCAAGCTCTAAATACTTAATCAAGTATTGAAAAGCTTCTTTAATTTTAAATTCAGCAAGCAAAAACATTGCATAATTATGCGCTTCATAGTTTTTTGTAATGTCATCGTCAACAACAGCTTTAACATATTGAATTAAAGTTGGAATAGCCTCTTCCTTATGACTTCGTATGCAGTTGATTTCATCTTATGCCAATTTATACCGAATTTGCTTAATATTTTCAAGTGCCTGTTCAAGTTCCATAGTTAACCTCCGAAAAAAGTATTTTTTAAATTGAAATGCTGTTTAGCTCAATATATAATTTATAATAATGATTAATTGTAAATTTACATATAATCACAAAAACTCTCGCTAAATATTTTGTCTAAATTAAAGTCAGCCGGGGTAGACTTTGACACTGCAAGCAGGCTTGGAGTTAAGACTATATGGGCACTTTCACTTCCTGGTAAGGTTGCTCCTATAACATCAGGTCATATAATAGCCTCTACCGTTATAAATATACTTTCGGAAAGAGGTGAACTTGATGGATGATATTAACCTCAACGGAATAAAAATTGGCTATGCAGTATGCGGTTCATTTTGTACATTTGAAAAAGCATTTTCAGCAGCAGAAAAGCTTAAAGACTGCGGTGCATTGCTAACTCCAATTATGTCATTTAATGCATGTTCGTTAAACACAAGGTTTGGTACAGCTGAAGGAAACAAGCAAAAGCTTGAAACTATTTGTGGCAGTAAAGCAATTTGCACAATAGAAGATGCCGAACCTATCGGACCTAAAAATATGTTTGATATTCTTATTGTTTCGCCATGTACCGGAAACACAATTGCAAAGCTAGCGAATGGTATAATTGACACACCAGTTACAATGGCGGTTAAGTCACATATACGAAACCATAAGCCTGTTGTTATTGCATTGTCAACTAATGACGCTCTTGCAGGAGCAGCAAAAAATATAGGTGTTCTGCTTAACTGTAAAAATTATTTTTTCGTACCCTTTACACAGGACGATAGTACTAATAAACCTCGTTCTCTTTCCGCTGATTTTTCAAAAACACCTGAAGCAGCTGCATATGCGTTAAAATATATACAGATTCAGCCTTTGGTATTTTAAATGTGTACATTGGTATACCAGAGATGGAAGGTAGTCCGGTTATTCTGCATTTGCAGAGGAAATGTCCTAATCAATCAAAATTGTCATACTTTATTTCCTTCAGATAAGGATTGTACATTTTTTCACGAGCAATAGTTGTATATGGACCATGTCCGGGATAAACCTCAAAGCTGTCATAGTCTTTACTAAGTGAAGCCAGCTTTTCAAGCGAATTTTTAAGTGCAGACATATCACCATCAGGCATATCTGTTCTGCCTATACTTCCGGCAAAAAGTGTATCTCCGCTGAAAATCATATTTCCTGCAAAATAGCATACTCCGCCGGAAGTATGGCCAGGTGTGTGCATAACTTTTATTTCAATTTCATCAAGAGAAATGATATCTCCATCATGAAGTCTAAAAGCATTTTTAACATGTGGCAGATTTTCAGTATCAAAAGCGTCGGCAAAAAAATCAAACTGATTTAGTTTGCTATCAGACAGTTTAGGTTCATCAGCTTCATGAATACATACTTCTGCACCTGTTTTTTCTGCAATATAAGCAAGACATTCAATGTGATCGCAGTGACCGTGCGTAAGCAGTATTTTTTGCACGGTTATATCATTGTTGTTCAACAGCTTTAAGCCTGCAGCTGCACCAGACGGAGCATCAATAATAACAGCATTGTTTTTATCTGAAACAACTGCATAGCTGTTGACAGCAAACATTCCAAGTGGTATAAATTTTATTAAATTCATAGTATCATATCTTTTCACTTTATTTTCCGGTTCTGTCGACGCTGATTACGTCTGGAATTTTCTTTAATCTTGAAATAATATTTGAAAGCTGAGAAACTCCTGCAGTGCTTATAGTTACAAGAATATTAGAGTTGCTGTTTTTAAGAGTTCTTACAGCAACCTCGGAAACAGGCACGTGCAAATCTGCTAGAGTCATAGACACATCAGCAAGCAAGGTCATTCTTTCATGGCTTACAATATCAAGAGTAACCTTAAATATAGGTGACGAGTTGTGTTCTGTATTTTCCGCCCAGTGAACGTCAATCCATCTGTCAAGCTCTTTTCCGCTTTCTTTTGCGGCAATATAATTTACGCAGTCTTTTTTATGAACAGACACGCCGTGACCTCTTGTGATGAACCCGATGATGTCATCACCGGGAAGTGGATTGCAGCACTGTGACAGCTTGACAACGATGTTATCTTCTCCGTCAACAATAACTCCGGTACTGCTTTTTTTAGGAACATACGGCTTAGGTTCAGAATTTTCAGATATGGCATAAAGCTTTGCATACTTATCCTTGAGCCGCTGCATCATTCTTGACAGAATTACTCCGCCGTAGCCAATAGCCGCAAAAAAATCATCAAGGGTAGTACAGTTATGACGTTTCATGTCGTCAGCCAAAAATTCAGTAAGGTCTTCTTCTGGAACACGTATATTATTTCTTCTAAATTCACGTTCAAGATCAATTTTACCCTGCTGGATATTTTCCTCACGGCGTTCCTTTTTAAACCATGAGCGAATTTTTGATTTTGCTTCATTTGTAGTGCAGATATCAAGCCAGGCTCTATTAGGACCGTGATCATCGCTGTTAGATGTCAAAATTTCAACGATTTCTCCCGTTGAAAGCTTATAATCAAGGGAAACGAGTTTGCCGTCAACCTTTGCACCCTTCATCCTGTTGCCGACTTCTGTGTGTATTGCGTAGGCAAAATCTATAATTGTTGCACCAAGGGGAAGTGTTATTATATCACCTTTAGGAGTAAAAGCAAAGGTTTCCTCTGGAGCAAGGTCACTTTTTATTGTACGGACAATTTCCTCAACGTCATCGGTTTCCTGCTGAGCTTCAATAATTTGACGAATCCATGCAAGACGGTTTTCGAGCTTGTCCTTGCCTTGAATGCCCTCCTTGTATTTCCAGTGCGCGGCAATTCCGTATTCAGCGGTATAGTGCATATCCCATGTTCTTATTTGAACCTCAAATGGGATACCCTCACGTCCTATTACGGTAGTATGAAGCGACTGATACATATTTGCCTTAGGAGTAGCTATATAATCCTTGAACCTGTTTGGAATAGGTCTGAACATATCGTGGATTATTCCAAGAGAATTATAGCACTCGGTTACTGTCTGAACAATTATTCTTACCGCATATTTGTCATATATTTCTTCAATATTTCTGCCCTGTATATATGCTTTTTTATATATTCCATATATTGACTTAACACGTCCGTCAATCTGAGGTGGCTTTTCAAAGCCAGCATCTGCAAATCTTGTATTAATCTGTTGTTTAATAGATTCGATAAAAGCTTCTCTTTCATCGCTTCTTTTTTTAAGTATATTTTCTATTTCGCTGTAGGCATAGGGGTCAAGATAACGGAAAGCGAGGTCTTCAATTTCGTCTTTAACAGCTCTGATACCCAGTCTATGAGCAAGAGGAGCATAGATATTCATTGTTTCAAGCGCAGTATTTCTCTGCTTGTCTGATGGTCTGAATTGAAGGGTTCTCATATTGTGCAGACGGTCGCATAGCTTAATAATAATTACTCTTATATCCTGCGACATTGCAAGGAGAATTTTTCGGACATTTTCTGCCTGCTGCTCTTCTTGAGTAAACAATGGAATTTTGCCAAGCTTTGTAACACCGTCAACAAGCATGGCGACATCTTGTCCAAAAAGCTTTTTTACCTGTTCAAGGGTTGTATCGGTATCCTCGACAACATCATGCAGCATAGCGGCACAAATTGTATCTGTATCCATTCCAAGCTCAAGCAGTATAAACGAAACTGCAAGAGGATGGGTAATATATGGTTCTCCTGATGATCTTACCTGATTTGCATGAGCCTTTGCTGCAAACTCATAGGCAGAAATGATTTTACTTAAATCATATTGTTTTTCATCATCAAGTATTTTTTGTATTAATGCGTCAATTGTAGCCGTTTCGGATTTACTGAGCATAATATAGGTTCCCCTCTGTGCGGATTTATTTCAGACTGTTAAGTTCATTAAGCAGTAAAGATGAATCAAGGCTTACTTTGTGAGATACAGGAAGAACACGTACCTCTGATGTAAAGTGATGTATATCAACAAGTTCAAGTTCACTGAATATGTCAAGTGCCAGTCGAAATTTGCAATAATTGATTGTTTCGCTTGCAATTTGTGTATATAGTATATCAAAAGGTATATATTCTTTAGGAATAGCTCTGAAAATAGCTGCAAGATCATTTCTGTCAGGAATTATTCTTGCAAGCAAATTATTATCAGCACCCTCACCACGCTTATATTTTTCATAGGCTTCTTTTGCAGCGAGAAATTTCTGCTGTGATATGCCACTTTTTCTATATTCGGTAATTCTTAATATTACTGAGGTAGTTCCATTAAAGCTGTTCAGCTCGGGATAGACAAGCAAATCAATACGGTCATTTACTTTATATTTAAAGTCACAACTTTTTGTTCCAAACAGAAGCCCAAAAACGGTAACATTACCATAAGCAAGCTTTAGCTTTGTATGGTTTCCATTTGAAAGTGAAATTATATCTGTAATGATAGCAGATGCAACTGCAAATAATGGTTTTGGATTGCCCTCACCAAAAGGCTCAAGAGAGGAAAGACTTTTAACAGCCTCAGCATTGAGGTCATCTGGAAGAAGAATCTTATCTGCTCTTATTATTAGAACGGGCATAACAGAATATTCATTTTTTGAGTATAACTGGAGCATATCATCAAACTTGCCGATATTTTCTTTTTTAAGGGAAAATCCTCCTGCACCGCTGTGGCCACCAAACCGTGAAAGTAGTTCAGAACAAGCAGAAAGAGCTTTAAAAACCGAAAATCCTTCAACCGAGCGTGCAGAGCCTCTTGCTTCGTCGCCATCATCCGATATAACGAAAACAGGCTTCCCGAATTTTTCAAGAAGCCTTGCGGCAACTATTCCAATAACGCCATGATGCCAGTTATCTCCGTAAAAAACAAGCACTCTGTTGTTCAAGATATGCGGATTATTTTCTATATGCTGCTGAATAGCAGACATAATTTCGGCTTCGGTTTTTTTTCGTTGAGTGTTATAGCTGTCAAGCCTTTTAGCTAAAATCAAGGCCTCATCATAATCTTCTTTAATGAATAACTGTACAGCCTCAGATGCCAGCGCAAAACGTCCGGAAGCATTAATTCTGGGCGCAAGCATAAATGCAGCATCGGTTGAACTGTATGGAGGTTTTATTCCGGCAGTTTCGATGAGTGCCTGAAGCCCTACGTTTTCTGTATTCTGCAAATAATGAAGACCGCATCTAACAATATTTCTGTTTTCGCCTTTAAGAGGAACAACATCAGCAATTGTTGCAATAGCGGCAAGGTCAGAGAACTGCTCAAGTACAGAATTATAATCGCCACCGTCAAGTGCCGCAATCAGCTTTAAAACAACGCCACAGCCACACAAATCTTTAAAAGGCGACATACAGTCGGTCCTGTGCGGATTTACAACAGCATAAGCTTCCGGAAGAGCTTCTGACGGCTGGTGATGGTCTGTAATAATAAGTTCCATGCCAAGCTCTCTGACAAGCTTTGCCTCATCAATTGCCGTTATTCCGTTATCGACTGTGACAATAAGGTCAACGCCGTCATGTGCAAGTTTTTTTATAGCATTGCAGTTAATTCCATAGCCTTCTGAGCGGTCATTTATATAATATGTTACATTTCCGCCCATGCATTCAATGTAGGAATAAAGCATAACAGTTGACAGTATTCCATCGCAGTCATAGTCACCGTAAATACAAATATGTTTGCCGTTCTCAATGGCTTCATTTAAATGCTCGGCAGCTTCTGACATATCCTTGAGCATAAACGGGTCGGATAGCATACAGTAATCATCACTATTTTCAGCAAAAAAGTCAACAGCTTTTTCGACAGTATCAATACCTCTTGCAGAAAGAATTTCCGCACAAAGCTTTGACAGACCGCATTGTGACATTAATTTTTTAACTGAATCAGGTTCGGCTTTGCCGATAACCCATTTTTTCATCCGAAGGCCTCCATAATGGCAGAATACATTTAAAAATTATTAATCCTGTTTAGTTTCAGTAATTTGAGAAGACATATCGTCAGAGCTGTTGTTTTCGGAGGATTTGACTGTGTTGATAGACTCCATAAAGCTGTCCGGTATAACGGGTGCTTCAGGTTCCTCTTTTATGGAATCCTTAACCTTTAGAATATAGAAAATTCCTGCAGAGGCAAGAACACATTCCATTGCCGTTGTTACGTAATTATTGTCAATAGCAGATGCAACATATGTACTTCCAACACTTATTACAAGAGCAATAATAAAGCTTAAAAATCCGTATTTTTCCCTTAAACCTTTTACAAGCAGAACAGAAAGAGCTATTGCCACTATTGCAGAAAAAATAGTTACCGGAATCATAAACGCTAAATCGGTTACATTTTGATCAAAATAAATTTGTTTAATTTGAATGAGCTGTTCTTTAGTCATATATCCACTGTCAATAGCTTGCTTATACAGCCTATCAAAAGAGCCGTTATTAATTTTTGCACTTGTTGAATAAAATGAGATCATGTTTGAAGCAATGCTTACCATTTGAATAACAACAAATCCTGCACCAAACGAAACAGCGTCCCTAAAAGTACGACGCTTTTTAAGAACTGCTCCGGTACATATAAGTCTTGCAATTTCAATAAGAGCAGCGACAGCTAATGCATAAACAATATAATATGTTCCTTTTTGAGATTGAAATTCAAGCAGTTTATTTTGATCAAACATTATAGGAATAACGCCTGCGGATGATACAATTGACGCAATGAACAAACCAAGTATACCGCACCAGAAGCAGCTGCCTCTAATTTTTTTGGTTACCAATAATCCTATGCTTACAACAATTGGAACTAATCCAAAAAGAAATGCAAGGACAAGCTCCATTGATATTACCGCTCTACTAATCATAAAAATTCACGACTCCTTTTTATTATGATAAATATAATTATACCAAATGTACTGGAAATTGCAAGTATAATATTTTATCAAAAATATTGAAACAAAATTAAAATATATCCTTTTTATTTTTTATATATCTTCTGATAAGTATACCTATTGAAACAGCAACACAAATAATCATAAAAGCTGGAACAATCCACTTATTTTTTGTTTCATCCTGAGCAGATTTCATTTCTGTCCACAAATTCTGCATTTCTATATTTGCCTCATCAGATAGATTATAAAATACAGTTGTATTTTTAGATAAATACTCATCATCAAGGTAAGATATTCCGTCATTTTTTATTTCGTCGTCAAGCATATCATAAGCAGCAGTATTAGGAGTTGAGTAGCCAATATATGAAGTTGTTGCGTAGGCAATATCCGGCTCGCACATAAAATTTATGTACATTTCAGCGGCTTCTTTTTGCTTTGAGCCAGCTGGAATACACATTGCGTCAATAAACAAATTAGTTCCGCTTTTGGGAATAACAAAGCCGAGATCCTCATACTCGTCCATAAGAGTAATTGCATCACCTGCATAATATGGGGCAATAAGTGCCTCGCCAGCACCCATTTTATCGAAAATTTCATCCATAACATATGCTTGCACAACTTTTTTTTGCTCCTTAAGCTTTTCTGCAGCTTTTTTAAGTTCATCAGAGTTTTCGGTATTTATTGAATAGCCTAGAAGTATCTCAGCAATTGCAAAAGCATCACGTGGGTTATCAAACATAAGTATTCTGTCGGCATAATCTTCATTCCATAGAATATCCCAGTCAATATCCCTTTCGTCAATAAGAGTTTTGTCATAAATAATTCCAACAGTTCCCCATGTATATGGAACGGAATATTCGTTTTGCGGATCATAAAGAGGATTAACAAATGTTTGCTTGATATATTTAAAGTTTGGTATATTGTTGAAATCAAGCTTTGTCAGCATATTTTCCTTTATCATTCTTGAAATCATATAATCAGACGGAATAATGATATCATAGCTTGCACCACCGCCTTTAAGCTTTGCATACAGTTCTTCGTTGGTTGCATACGTGGTGTAATTTACCTTTATTCCGGTAAGCTTTGTGAATTCGGCATTTACATCAAGAGTACCCTCTTCTGAGCCATCAGCGATATATTCGCCCCAGTTATACACGTTAATTGAAATTCCATTATTTTTAAAGCGTGTATAATAGTCTTCATCTTCTACAGATAAAGTTTGATATTCAACTTCTTCAGTATCATCAGCATCATTTTCCTGTTCCTGTACGTTGGAGCAGGAACACAAAGCTGCTGTGAGTAAAAAAGAGGAAAGAAACATTGCGGCAATTTTTTTCAGCATTTATATTTCCTCCTTAGCCTTTGTAACAGGCTTGTCATTTCTGTGTTCGATAATATTTTTAATAACAAGAATTATAACAACAATTATAAAAATAAGTGTTGAAAGAGCATTTATTTCTGGGCTGACTTTTCTTCTTGTCATGGAATAAATTGTTATAGGAAGTGTTTGTGAGGTTGAGCCGCTTGTAAAATAGCTTACAACAAAATCATCGAGCGAAAAGGTAAACGACATAAGAAATCCAGATAAAACTCCCGGTGTTATTTCAGGAAGAACAACCTTGAAAAATGCTTGAACTGGACCGCACCCAAGATCCTGTGCCGCTTCATAAAGGAAAGGATTCATTTGTTTAAGCTTAGGCATAACGTTAAGTATTACATATGGTACATTAAATGTTATATGTGCTATAAGAAGAGTAGTAAATCCGAATTCAAGATTCATCCTTGCTGCAAAGAATACAAACAGAAGCATAAGTGAAACGCCGGTTACTATTTCAGGGTTAATTATAGGTATGTTTGTTATATTCATAACAACAGCCTTTGGAAATTTTCTCATTTTGCTAATTCCTATTGCTGCGGCAGTTCCAAGTATTGTTGCTGATATAGAGGCTATTATAGCTATAATAACCGTGTTTCTAAGAGATGTCATAATCAGCTCGTTTCTAAAAAGCTTTACATACCAATCCAATGTAAAGCCTGACATTACAGAACGGCTTTTCGTAGTATTAAACGAAAAAACTATAAGAACAAATATGGGCATATATAAAAACATCAATACAAGTGCAAGATAAATTTTTGAAAATTTTTTCATTTATGTACTCCTCTCGCTTAAATAAGAACCCTGTCATCGTCATCATTAAATTGATTCATAATTGTCATGATGAGCAGAATAATAACCATTAGAACAAGCGAAATTCCTGCTCCGAGGTTAGGATTATAGGAGTTGCCGAGGAACTGCATTTCAATCAGGTCACCTATAAGAAGGTTTCCGCCTCCGCCAAGCATTCTTGAAATAATGAATGTGCTTATTGCAGGTACGAAAACCATTGTAATTCCGGAGGTTACACCGGGCAGACTTAGCGGCAGAACAACCTTAAAAAGAGTAAGCCTTGAGCTGCAGCCTAAATCAGAAGCAGCTTCAAGGATATTTTTCTCTATTTTTACCATAACCGAATAAAGAGGAAGTATCATAAACGGAAGGTAGTTATAAACCATGCCGAGAACAACAGCACCTTCAGTATTAAGCATCTTGAAAGGGCCAAGACCTATAAGCCCGAAAATTTTGTTAACAAGCCCGTTATTGCCCAATAGTGTCATCCATGCATATGTTCTAAGCAGAAAGTTCATCCACATAGGAAGCATTACAACCATAAGCATTGTGCTTTGAACCTTTTTTGTCATTCTTGTAAGTGTGAATGCTACGGGATATGCTATTACAAGACATATAATCGTGGCAATAGCCGCCAGCCAGATTGAACGTATAAAAATAGGGGTATATTGTGCAACATCGGAAACATATTTTAGTGTAAAATGACCGTTCCCATCGGTAAAGGCAAAGTAAGCAACCATAATCAGCGGAACAAGAATAAATATGAGCATCCATATAATGTATGGTGCGGAAATAAGCTTTATTTTCATTTTAATAACCATTCCTTTCTGCTATTTGTTTCGATTTTGCGAAGCAAAATTTCTGCTGCCATTTTTGCAGAAAAGGAACAAATAGCTGTGTGAAAAATTTATTTTTAACGCTATAAAACCCTTTCAATATTTTATCTGCTAAAGCTTTAGACAGTTTCAGTTATTGCTGACATAGGAATTTTTTCTTCTTTTTTAATTTTATTCATAATATGAATATCTGAGGGTCCAAATTTAATTCCGACAGCCGAACCCACCTCAGCTGCTTTTGTAGACTGAACAATCCATTTGAAATCGTATGCCTCAACAAGCATTTCATAGTGAACACCCTTGAAGATTACAGATTCAACTATGCCGTTAATACGTGCTTTGTCTGGGCTGACAAGTTTAATGTCCTCCGGACGTATTACGACATCAACAGGTGTATTTTCACCGAATCCACCGTCAACACATTCAAATTCACGTCCGCATATTTCAACAAGCAGGTCTTTTATCATTAAACCATCAAGAATGTTGCTTTCACCAATAAAATCAGCAACAAAAGCATTTACCGGTTCATTGTAAATATCTACAGGAGAACCTATCTGCTGTATATTTCCATTATTCATGACAACAACCGTATCACTCATTGTGAGAGCCTCTTCCTGGTCATGAGTAACATAGACAAAGGTTATCTCAAGGCTTTGCTGAATGCGTTTCAGTTCAATCTGCATTTCCTTTCGAAGCTTTAAATCAAGGGCGCCCAACGGTTCGTCCAATAAAAGCACCTTAGGACGGTTTACTAAAGCTCTTGCAATAGCAACACGCTGCTGCTGACCGCCTGACAGCCTATGGACAGAACGCTTCTCATAACCCATAAGGTTAACAAGCTCAAGCATTTCGGCAACACTTTGGTTTATAACCTTTTCAGGAAGCTTTTTAACTCTTAATCCAAAGGCGATGTTTTCATATACGTTAAGATGAGGGAAAAGTGCGTATCTCTGAAAAACTGTATTAACGTTTCTTTTATGTGGAGGAAGTTCATTTATTTCCTTTCCGTCAAAAAAAACCTTTCCGCTGTCGGGAACAATGAAACCGCCGATAATTCTCAGCGTGGTAGTTTTGCCGCAGCCGGAAGGACCTAAAAGAGTAACAAATTCTTTATCTTTAATTTCAAGATTAATATTTTTCAGGATTTTTTCACCCTCAAATGCAACTGAAATATTCTGCAAACTTACTATACTATCCATATACAAGCTTCCCTCCGTTATAATTTCCATATAAACTTTAGTCGAAAAACGTCATATTGTCAATAGTTCAAGATGAATATTTTATGTATAAATATCTGTAGTAAAAGCTAATACAAAAAATAAACAGACCGATAAACCTCTTAAAGGCAGTTTTAAAAGTTTTTTACAAAATTGATTGTTTAATATTGTTTTTTAAAATAAAATGTAGTATAATTAAATAGATTATTTTAAGTAATTGTTTAAGGGAGATAGACAGATGTCAGACAAATTATATGAAATCATGATACACGCACTTGTTTTGTTTACCGCCTTTCCTGTTCATGAATGTGCTCATGCACTTACAGCACACTGGCTTGGAGATGATACGGCAAAAAATCAGGGAAGAATTACGCTTAACCCGTTTGCACATCTTGATATAATGGGTACTGTGATGATGATATTTGTCGGATTTGGCTGGGCAAAGCCTGTTCCGGTATATCCCGGCAATTTTAGGAACAGAAAGCTTGGCATGGCAATTACTTCACTTGCAGGACCTGTTTCAAATCTTCTCATGGCTTATGTGGCAATGACAGTGTACAAAATATTGGCATATATAGGCTATGGCAGCAATGCTCAAAATATAAGCATTGTATCTGATATATTCTGGTATATTACATTGCTTAATCTTGGACTTGCAGTGTTTAATCTTCTTCCGATACCCCCGCTTGACGGTTCAAAAATTTTTAACGCAATTCTTCCAGATGAACTGTATTTTAAAATTATGAGATATGAAAACATCATATTTTTTGCGTTGATAGCACTGGTCTTTTTGGGAATACTTGATGGACCTATCAGCTTTTTACAAATGGTATCATATAAGGTGATGGATTTTCTTACGGGCTGGATTGATGTTATAATGTCGATTATTACATGAGGTAAGTATGGAGCAAATTTCGTTTAAGCTTGATGTTTTTGAAGGTCCACTTGATCTTCTTCTTCATCTTATTGGCAAGCATAAGCTTAATATAAACGACATACCTATTTCGGAGCTTGTTGAACAGTATCTTTCTTACATTGACAGTATGGCAGAGCAGAATATGGATATAGCAGGGGAATTTCTCGAAATGGCGGCAAGACTTATTTATATAAAAACAGTTTCTCTTCTCCCTCAGCATAAAGAGGCAGAAGAACTGAAAAAAGAACTGCAGGGCAAATTAATCGAGTATTCTCTTTGCAAAAAAGCTGCCGAACTGCTTAAAGAAAGGTATATAGGCAATGTTATTACTGTCAGAAATCAGATGAAAATAGATTTTGACAGCACTTATGCAGTAATACATGATCCTAATGTTCTGCGTGAAACCTATCTTAATATTTCCGTAAAAAAAGAAGAAGCGCCTGTTACATTTTCTTCGTTTAATGCAATAGTTTCACATAAAATCGTATCTGTAACATCAAAGATTTTATTTGTTTTAAGAAAGCTTTATGCACATGGTACGTATCATATGGATATGCTTTTTAATGGTATGACAGACCGTTCTGAAAGGGTGGCTACATTTCTTGCCATACTTGAGCTTACTAAATCCGGACGTGTTGTACTGAGTGAGGATAACAGTGAGATTTATTTTAACAGACAGCACAGAAAGCCTTCAGAAGAACTAATATCCTAAATTTAGCAGCTTTTAATTGAAAGGCATGATGATATTTGAAAATAAATGAAACAGCTTCTGTAATCGAGGCAATTTTATTTGCAAGCGGAGAGCCTGTTGAAGAAGAACGTTTATGCAGAGCGGCAGGCATTGAACCTCAGCTGTTATATAGCATTATAAATATGTTAACAGATAGGTATGAAGGAAACCAAAGTGCATTGACAGTTTTAAAGCTTGGGAATAGCTATCAAATGGCTGTTAAGGCTGACTATATAGATTATATAAGAATTGCTCTTGAAACAAAAAAAAATACGCCTCTTTCCCCAGCGGCAATGGAGGTTCTTACAATTGTTGCATATAATCAGCCTGTAACAAAGGGATTTATTGAGCATGTTAGGGGAATAGACAGCTCAAGTGTTGTCAATGCTTTGGTTGAGAAGAATTTGCTTGAAGAGGCAGGCAGACTTGATGTGCCGGGAAAGCCTATTGCATATAAAACCACATCAACATTTTTAAGGTGTTTCCAGCTACAGTCACTTGATAATCTTCCGGCACTTCCAAGTAATGATGGACAGGTCAGCTTTGATGAAATTTTGATTGAAAAGTCTGATGCTACGAGCAGCAATGAAACCTTGTATGATGTGGATTAGGAGTTGTATGTACAATAAATGGTTGTGTTAACTATAATCGGGGTAATACTGTTATTGATTCTGCTAATGCTTCTTGCACATATAAGTGCGGAAGTCAGATTGTGTAACGATGAACTTAATCTTGAAGTTAATTACCTGTTTTTAAGACTATATCCATTAAAAGAAAAGATTATAAAAAAAAGAATTAAGAAAAGAACAACAAAAATAAAGCCTGACACCAATAGCGAACAATTATCTATGGATGATATTGATTATAAAACTATAGAAGCTGAGTCTTTTTCAGATAATGATATATCTGATGAAGAATTGCTTAATCCGGAAAATGTTGCTCATGCCAGAAAAAAATTGTCTCAAAAGCTTGATGATATTATTGCTAAATGGGATAAAATCAAGCTTGTTTACAACTGTTCAAAAAAAGGACTGAAAAAGCTTTATAAGGGTATACGGATTGACGATATAGTTGTAGATTTTAAAACTGCCGATGAGGATGCATATAAGGCGGCTATGAAATACGGGCAGGTCAGTGCTGTTACTTATAATATAATATCTGCCTTACGATATTTTTTTAATATTTCTGTAATAAGCGTTGACATAAACTGCGTTTTCAACAGCAGTAAAAGCTCTTATGACGGGGAGTTTAAGGTAAGAATGTCTCTTGCTGTTTTATTGACGGGAGGAATTATTATTTTGTACGCAATATTTAAAAACAGAAAAGAGATTTTTGATAAATATGCAGTAAAAACTGAGAACGGAGAAAAATAATGGATACTAAAGTAAAAGAACTTATATCGGCTTCAATTTCGAAAATTCATGAGCTTGCAGACGCTGAAACTGTTATTGGTGAACCTATTGTTATTGATGGCAATATCACAATAATACCTGTTTCAAAGGTTTCATACGGCTTTGCCGCAGGAGGTTCTGATTTGCCTTCCAAAAACAATCCTGAGCTTTTCGGTGGAGCGAGCGGTGCAGGAGTAACAATTCAGCCTCTTGCATTTATAGTTGTTAATGACGGTAATGTTCAGCTTTTACAGATGAATCTCGATCCGTCTACATCTACGGCAATAATTAACATGGTGCCTGAGGTATTCAATAAAGTTCAATCTTTGTTTAAAAAGGACAAGTGCGAAACCAAAAAGGTTTCAAAAAAATCAAAAACAGAAGAGGTTGTTGCTGAAAAAGACGATCTCGGTGAATTTGATTTTTAAACCATAAATAATTCGGGACAAATCTCCATAAACTTTAGTATTATGATTGAAAGTAAATAGGCTTTTGTCTATATGGAGGTTTGTATGAAAAGAATTTTAATATGTTTATCAGTTACAGTAGCATTACTTTTTAATTTATTGCAAATTAAAACAGAGGCTTTGTCTGTTACTGCAGTTTCTGCAAGAGCAGCAATACTTATTGATGCTCAGACTGGTCAGGTTATATTTTCCAAAAACGAAAAAGCAAGGCTTCCTATGGCAAGTACAACAAAAATTATGACAACCCTGCTTATGCTTGAAAGCGGAAATCTTGATGAAGAATTTGTTGTAGACAGCAACGCAATTCATGTTGAAGGTTCCTCAATGGGGCTGACAGATGGGGATATTGTTACAAAGAGAGTACTTTGTTATGGTATGCTTCTGCCGTCAGGAAATGATGCAGCTAATTCAAGCGCAATAAAGCTTGCAGGCAGCTATGAAGCTTTTGCTGATATGATGAATGAACGCGCTAGACAAATCGGTATGAAAAATACACATTTTGTTACACCGTCCGGTCTGCATGACAACAACCACTATTCAACAGCTTATGATATGGCGCTGCTTGCCAGAGAAGCTCTCAAAAATGATGATTTTAAGGAAATATGCTCGTCAAAGTCGGCAAAGCTTTCCTTTGGGAATCCGCCGTATGACAGATGGCTTACCAATTCAAACAAACTTTTGTCAAGGTATCCTGGCTGTATAGGAATAAAAACCGGCTTTACTGACGAAGCAGGAAGATGCCTTGTTTCTGCTGTTCAGCGTGACGGAATAACTTTAATATGCGTAACACTGCATGCATCTGATGACTGGAATGATCATGTAAAAATGTATGATTACGGCTTTTCAATGGTTTCAAAAAAAGAGCTTTGCTGCAAAGATGATATTTATGAGAATGTAGTAGGCGGAACAGCTGATAGTGTTAAACTCAAGTTTGAGGATATACCTGCTTGTACAGTTGTGAATGGTAAAATGATAAGCTATACCTATGAGGTAATCAAGCCTGCGTTTGTGTATGCACCTGTAAAAGAGGACACTGTGATAGGAACTGTTAATTTTTATCATAATGGGGAATTAATTGAAACTAAGGCTCTTGTTTCAGCTGAAAACAACGAGGCTGTTATAAAAGAACAAAATAAATCTATATATAGAAAAATAATTGACTATCTGAAACAATACATGTAATGAGAATAGCGTGAAAAATAAATTTTTCACGTAGCTGTTTGTTGCTTTTCTGCAAAAATGGAAGCAGAAATTTTGCTTTTTAAAATCGGAACAAATAGCAGAAAGGAATGGTTATTAAAATTGGAAAAGGTAAGACTTCAAAAGATAATAGCTGAAAGCGGATTCTGCTCAAGAAGAAAAGCCGAGGAATTTATTGAAAAGGGCAAGGTTAAGGTTAATGGCCATCCTGCAAAAATCGGTGACAAGGCAACAATAAATGATGTGATTACTGTTAACGGTGAAAGAATTTTTACACCAAAAAAGAAAAGCAAGCTTTATATTATGCTTAATAAGCCTAGAGGGTATGTAACTACAATGTCTGATGAGCTTGACAGAAAATGTGTTACAGAGCTGCTGACCGGAGTAGAAGAAAGAGTCTTTCCAATTGGACGGCTTGACAGAAACTCGGAGGGTATGCTCCTTTTTACAAATGACGGTGATTTTGCAAATGATATAATGCACCCCAGCAAACATATTTCAAAGACCTATCGTGTAACAGTTCGTCCTAAGGTTACCGACGAACAGCTTGTTCAGCTTTCAGAGGGTGTTGTTATTGACGGGAGAAAGACTATGCCTGCTCATGTTACAGTTTTAACTGAAGAACCTGAAAGAGTGGTTTTACAGATTGTTATCAGAGAGGGCAGAAATAGACAAATAAGAAAGATGTGTGAAGCTGTTGGACTTGAAGTAGCAAGGCTCAGAAGAACCGCTATCGGGCCGGTTAAGCTGGGTATGCTTAAACCGGGAACTTACCGTGAACTTACTGCAGAAGAGCTTCGTTCGTTAAGAAACGCAATAGGAAACGATAATTAAAGTATGTTATGCAGGCATAGTTGTCCTTTGACAGATATGCCTGTTCTGCTTTTTTATAAGAACTTGCATAAAAATATTGCACAGATGTTTTAAATATGCTATAATAAATTGTTAATGTAATATGGGGGTGAAATATTCTTGAGAATATTGGGTATTGACCCCGGCTATGCAATAGTAGGCTTTGGAGTTTTGGAATATGACGGATATAAATTTAAGCCTGTTGAGTTTGGTGCCATAACTACTGAAGCTGGAACTGATTTTAGTGCACGGTTAAAAATGATTTATGATGATATGATATATGTAGTAAAAAAATTTAAACCTGATGCTCTTGCAATAGAAAAGCTGTTTTTTAATACTAACCAAAAAACCGGAATTGATGTTGCTCAGGCGAGAGGGGTTATAATTCTTTCAGCTGTCAATAATGATGTTCCTGTATTTGAATATACGCCTCTTCAAGTTAAACAGTCGGTTGTAGGCTACGGAAAAGCTGAGAAAATGCAGGTTATGGAAATGACAAGACGTATTCTGGGACTTGCTACTGTTCCTAAGCCTGACGATACAGCTGATGCTCTTGCAATAGCAATATGTCACGGTCATGCCAGCAGATGTGTTAAATATTGATAAATAGGAGGATTTCTTGTGATATACAGCGTAAAAGGAAAACTCATACATACAGAACAGGAACTGGCAGTTGTTGAATGCGGCGGAGTAGGATATGCATGCAGAACTACATATGCGACACTGTCACAAATAGGCAAAACAGGCTCGGAGGTTATGCTGAGAACCTATCTCCATGTAAGAGAGGACAGCGTGGAGCTATTTGGTTTTGCAACCGAACAGGAGCTTAACTGCTTTAAAATGCTTATATCTGTTTCCGGAGTAGGTCCTAAAGCAGGACTTGCAATATTGTCTGATACGACACCGGAACGCTTTGCTCTTTCCGTTGTAACGGGAGATTATAAGATTTTTACTAAAACAAAGGGAGTCGGACCTAAGCTTGCGCAGAGAATAATTCTTGAGCTTAAAGATAAAATTTCCAAAGAACAGCTTGCATCAGGTGGTGACGGCGGAATTGATTTTGAACCTGTAATAAAAGGCTCAAATACATCAGAAGCAATTTCAGCTCTTGTGGTACTTGGTTATTCACAGTCAGAAGCGGCAGCTGTTGTTGCAAAGCTTGATCCTTCATTAAGCGTTGAAGAAATGATTAGGCAATCTCTTAAAAAAATGGCTTTAAATATATAATTTCACTATATTTGCAAAAGTGCATAGAATAATTTATAAAAAGTTATATTTTACTTGTAAATAGGGAGCAATAAAAATGCTTGCATATCCTAATTATGATAAGTCTTTAATCAGTATAATTTCGTCTGTTAAGGCTTATTACAGAACGCCCTATGCATATCCGACTGTTACGGAGCTTGACAATGAGCTGAAAAATGGGTACAAAAATGTAGTGCTTATTGTGCTTTCCGGCATGGGAACTGAAATGCTTGAAAGAAATGTTCCAAGCAGTGATTTTTTGCGTAAGAATATGAGAGGTTCATTGTCATCGGTATATCCGTCGGCAACTGCTTCGGCGATGATAAGCTATTATACTGGTTTATCACCTAATGAACACGCATGGCTTGGGTGGTCGCTGTTTTTTAAAGAGTTCTGCAGAATGATAGATGTTATGACTAATCTTGACAGCTATACAAATCTGCCTATTTCAAAGCTTAAAATTACGGATTATGTCATACCATACGAGGCGATATTTGAAGATATTGAAAAGTCTGTTATTGGAAATGTTCAGCCGTTTATAATTGCAAATCCTTCAGTTAAGACTGTTGAAGCTGGCTGCATTAGAAAAAATGCTGAGGATTTTGATAGGGTATGCGAGCTTGTTTCTATGATATGCAGTACAGACCAGAACACATTTACTTTTGTACAGTGGAATAGCCCTTATGATATTGCTTGTAAAGAGGGGTGCTGTTCAGAAGAAACAAAGAAAATTCTTAAAAATATTAATAATAAATTGTGTGTGCTTTCAGAATCTCTTGATGATACATTATTTATTATTACAGCTGATCACGGAATGATTGATATTTCGGATGAAATTGTTATAAATCATTTCTACAACATAATGGATTGTTTAATTATGCCACCATCGGTTGAAGGCAGGGCGGCAAGTTTTTTTGTTAAGGCAGACAGGCGTACTGATTTTGAAAGATATTTTTCTCAGGAGCTTGGCGAGGATTTTATGCTTATTTCAAGAAATGATGTTTTTGAAAAGGGCATTTTCGGAAGAGGAAAAACTCATCC
>ENA-UOYA01001676-UOYA01001676.1-activated-sludge-metagenome-genome-assembly--contig:-NODE-1676-length-22801-cov-6.470808_pt1 | contig 22801 bp, 24 predicted proteins | sample MGYA00238163_ERZ764804 | MGnify/ENA primary metagenome ERZ764804 (study PRJEB28919, sample SAMN05720223) | activated sludge metagenome | isolation source: Anaerobic digester | place: Hong Kong... | reverse complement strand
CTGTTCCGGCACCAAAGATAACCACACGACCTTTTTCAAGATGGCGCATGGCTCTGCGACGAATATAGGGCTCTGCAATTTCAGCCATTTCAATAGCAGTTTGAACCCTTGTTGGGACATTTTCTTTTTCAAGAGCATCTTGCAGGGCTAGGGCGTTGATGACGGTCGCAAGCATTCCCATATAGTCAGAACTAGCGCGATCCATGCCTTCAGCAGAGGCGGCCACACCTCGAAAGATATTGCCGCCACCGATGACGAGGCACAGCTCGAAGCCAGCGTCCTTGGCCGCCTTCACTTCAAGCGCCATGCGCGCAACGGTTTCGGGATTTATGCCGAACGCCTGATCCCCCATCAGAACTTCGCCAGACAGCTTCAGAAGGATACGTTTGAAGCCGGGGCGCGACATGGGCGGATTTTCTCTTTCAGACGAACGAACCAAAAAGCGTGGCGCGCACCCTAGAGCGGGTGCGCGCCCTTGCCAAGCAGGGCTTAGAGCCTGATCGATGGCGGTGGAAGCGCCATGCGCTTCCGCAGACATCGTGAATCAGGCTCTCACCTCAGTTACGAGACCGTGATTCACGCTTCAGATTACTAAATCTGAAGCGATCACGGTCTAGAGGCCTGCTGCGGCAGCGACTTCCGCGGCGAAATCGCTTTCGACCTTCTCGATGCCTTCACCGAGCTGGAAGCGGACATAGTCCTTCAGAACGATGGGCGAACCGGCTTCCTTGCCAGCTGCGGCCACAACGTCCGAAATCTTGGTCTTGCCGTCCATCACGAAGAGCTGGTTGAGAAGCGCGTTTTCCTTGACGAACTTGGCAACGCCGCCATCAACCATCTTGGCGATCACTTCAGCGGGCTTGCCGCTTTCGGCTGCCTTTTCCTGAGCGATCTTGCGTTCACGCTCGATGATGTCAGCCGGGATGCCAGCTTCGTCGAGAGCGAGCGGGAAAGCGGCAGCCACGTGCATGGCGAGCTGCTTGCCAAGCGCTTCGAGCTTGTCAGCCGGAGCTTCCGATTCGAGCGCGACAAGCACGCCGATTTTGCCCAGACCTGCCGTGACAGCGTTGTGCATGTAAGCGACAACAGCGCCCTTTTCGACGCGAAGCACCTTGGCGCGACGCAGCGTCTGGTTTTCACCGATCGTGGCGATGTTGTTGGTCAGCTTTTCGCTGACCGTGCCACCCGAGGGATAAGCCGCATTGCCGAGGGCCGCGATGTCGTCGCCACTGGCGAGCGCGATTTCGGTGACGTTGCGAACGAAATCCTGGAACTGGTCGTTCTTCGCGACGAAGTCCGTTTCCGAGTTCACTTCAACCGCAGCGCCAGCAGTGCCGCTGACGGCGATGCCGACAAGGCCTTCAGCAGCCGTGCGGCTCGACTTCTTCGAAGCCGTGGCCAGACCCTTGGCACGCAGCCAGTCAACAGCGGCATCCATGTCGCCATTGGCTTCGGCAAGCGCCTTTTTGCAGTCCATCATGCCCGCGCCGGACTTTTCGCGCAGGTCCTTGACCATCGAAGCAGTAATTTCTGCCATGTTCTTGTCCTTTCGGTTCTAAATGGCGTCACCCCCGCCGCAGCGGGGGTCCAAGATGCGCCACAAGGGGCGCTTATGGATTCCCGCTTTCACGGGAATGACAAATCAGATCAGGCGTCGGCGAGGACGGCTTCAGCCGGCGGCTCGTCCATGGCGCCAAGATCGGCACCACGAGCAGCAGCACCCTGCTGACCGCCACGCGTTGCAGCCGCCGAAACGGCGTCGCAATACAGGCGGATGGCGCGGCTGGCGTCGTCATTGCCCGGAACCGGGAACGAGATGCCATCGGGCGAAACGTTCGAGTCGAGGATCGCAACGACCGGAATGCCAAGAACGTTGGCTTCCTTGATCGCCAGTTCTTCCTTGTTGGCGTCGATCACGAACATCACGTCCGGAATGCCGCCCATGTCGCGGATGCCGCCGAGCGAAAGCTCAAGCTTGTCGCGTTCGCGGGTCATCTGAAGGACTTCCTTCTTGGTGAAGCCCGAGGTGTCGCCCGCAAGCGTTTCTTCCATCGACTTCAGGCGCTTGATCGAGCCCGAAATGGTCTTCCAGTTGGTGAGCATGCCGCCCAGCCAGCGGTGGTTGACGAAGTGCTGGCCCGAAGCGCGGGCAGCATCAGCGATCGGACCCTGCGCCTGGCGCTTGGTGCCGACGAACAGAACCTTGCCGCCACGGGCTGCCGTCTGCGACACGAAGTCGAGAGCGCGCGCGAAAAGCGGAACGGACTGCGAAAGATCAAGAATGTGCACGCCATTGCGATCACCAAAGATGTAAGGCTTCATCTTCGGGTTCCAGCGGTGCGTCTGGTGGCCAAAATGCGCGCCAGCTTCAAGCAGCTGATGCATCGTGACAGTCGGGGCTGCCATAGGGATAGTCTCCTTCCGGTTGGTCCACTGGGCAGCGAGAACGAAGCTGTGCTTCGCACCGGTTTATGTGCCGCCCATGCGGGATTGAGGCGCGCCCCTTAGCCAGAGATTCGCGCGAATGCAAGCCTTACGGCAGACCCAGCGCCTTGTGCGTCTGCAAAGAAAGCCGCCAACGGGGGTGATCCATCACAAAGCTGATCGCCGCCTTCAGATTGTCCTCGCGCGTTTCGCTATCCTTCGGCTGGATCAGGAAATGGTCGAATGCCCAGCCTTCCATCTCGCGCCAATCGCTTCCGTCCTGCGGCCAGACGAGCTTCAACTCATTGCCTGCACGCTGAACGACCTCGCTGCCCGCCTTGGGGCTGATGCACAGCCAATCGATCCCCGGCGTTGCGGGAAGCGTGCCGTTGCTCTCAACGCCAATCTCGAAGTCGCGTTCGTGAAGGGCCGCGACGAGTGCTTCATCCAGCTGGAGCATCGGCTCGCCACCCGTGATGATGACATAACGCTCGCCACGAGAAGCATCGCCCCAGCTTTGCGCAACGGCGTCCGCAAGATCGTCAGCGGACGCAAATTTGCCACCGCCCTCACCATCGGTTCCGACAAAATCGGTATCGCAGAACTGGCAGATCGCCTTGGCGCGGTCTTCCTCGCGCCCCGTCCACAGATTGCAGCCTGAAAAGCGCATGAAGACAGCACGACGGCCCGATTGTGCGCCCTCCCCCTGCAAGGTCAGGAAGATTTCCTTGACCGAATAGGTCATGGCGTCACCGCGTAATGAGTCGGGTCTGCGATACCCGCTTCCTCAAAGCCCTTATGGCGCAATCGGCAGCTGTCGCAGCGGCCGCAATGGCGCTGGTCAGGCGTCGGATCATAGCAGGACCAGCTCATGCCAAGATCGATGCCAAGCTCGGTCCCCGCTCGGACGATGTCCGCCTTTGTCATGTGAACGAGCGGCGTGTGGACATGGAAAGGATCGCCCTCCACCCCTGCCTTGGTCGCAAGGTTCGCCATCGCCTCGAACGCGGAAATGAATTCGGCACGACAATCGGGATAGCCCGAATAGTCGAGCGCGTTGACGCCGATGCCGATGTCACGTGCGCCGACGGCCTCTGCCCAGCCAAGGCAGAGCGAGAGGAAAATCGTGTTGCGTGCAGGCACATAGGTAATCGGAATGCCTTCCTCGACACCGCCCTTGGGCACGTCAATCGAGGCGTCGGTCAGCGCCGATCCGCCAAATTGGGTGAGGTCGAGCGGGAGGACGACATGCCGCTCCGCGCCAAGCGCTTCGGCAACCCGCGCCGCCGCCTGCAGCTCGACACGGTGACGCTGGTTGTAATCGATGGTGAGCGCAAAGAGCCGCCACCCAGCCGCGCGGGCCATGCCTGCCACGACAAGCGAGTCGAGCCCGCCTGATAAAAGCGCGACAAGCGCGCCGCCTTCTGGTGCTTTCGGAAAATCCATGGCTTGCCAGCTAGAGATTGCCGTCGCCGCTTTCAAGCGGTGCGCAAAAGAAGAGGGCTGCCAATGGCAGCCCTGGAAGGTTTACTTAGGGAGAGGAAGTTCAGCATGAAGAACTTCAATCCCGCTTATGGCAGATCAAGGTTAACGCCGACCTAACGGTGCGCAACGCCACCGATGGTCGACGCACAATCTCCGATACGGCGTGCCTCTACGGAAAAGGCAAAAGGCGCGTTGTCGGCAATGCCCTGCGTCTCGACCTGCACGAGCCGCGGCGTTTCCACCTTGATGACCGTCCGGCCATTGCCACCCATCGGGCATGAATAAGTGACCGTCGCATTGCGCGCGTCGCTCGAAACGACAAAACGGCTGCAGCGCGAGGTGGAATGCCGCAATTGCAGCAACACGCTGGGGTCCGTCATGCAAAAGGCGCGGTTAAGGCTCGCATCCGTGCGGGAACGCAGTTCCCATCGCCCGGACTGGACGCTGGCCAGCGCCTCAACCGCAGGCGGTGCCGACTGCACAACCGCAGACGGACGCGCGGCCCAAATCACCGATGCGCTCGCTCCGGCCAAAAGAATGGCCAATCCAGATCGCCAAGCCTTCAACTTTGCCCCCTGTCACCTTTCTGCAGCGACGCTCAAGTTCCTAACGGCACCAAGATGGGGACGTATTGTAAAATTACTACAGCGGGATGAAGCCTGAACCGTGAACAAGGGACAGCGTTCTGGCGCAGCGTCGCTAGATCCTGATCGGGAATATCTTCGAGCAGAACGCACAATCGACCGAAATCACGCCATGCTCGTCGGCCATTTCCGCGCGCTCGTCTTCGGGAAAGCGCATGACGACCGAGCGGACATGCTCCATGTCGCACCGGCATCCCTTGCGCAATTTCGGTGCTTCCAGAATGCGGACCTCGTCTTCCTCGTGAAACAGGCGCCAGACAAGGTTCTCAAGCGGCAGGGCGGAGTCGGTGAGTTCGTCCGCCGACACAGTGTGCGCGATGATCGACACATGCTCCCATTCGGGATGGTCATGCCGCACATGCAGGCGCTCGCGTCCGACTTCCCCCTCTGGCAGGTGCTGCACAAGAATGCCGCCTGCCATCTCGCCTGAAAGCGCTGTGCGCACAAGGCTTGGGATTTGCTCCGACTGGGCAAAATAATGCTCGATGGCGTCAGCAAGGCACGCGCCTTCCAGCGGGACGATGCCCTGATATCGTTCCCCTGTCAGGTCCTGATCAAAGGTGATCGCCAGATAGCCATCGCCAAACAACGCCTTCAGGTCAGGATCGTGCGGCAGCGAGGCGATCTTGTCGGGATCATGCTTCACATAGCCCCGCAGCTCGCCGCCCTTATAGTCGCACACGAGCAGCTCAATGGCGCCGCCATTGGTCTGCGCCTGAAGCGTCATCTGGCCGTCATCGGTCTTGAGCGTCGTCCCCAGAAGCGCGGTGACCACCAGCGCTTCAGCGAGCAGTTTCTCGATGGCAGGCGGATAGCCGTGCGCGGCAAGAATCTGCTCCATGACCGGGCCAAGCCGCACCAGCCGCCCGCGCGCGCTGCGGCTGGCAATGGTAAAGCCAATGACGCGATCTACATCACTCATCCGAGCAATCCCATTGCCCAGAGCAGGATCGACTTTTGCGCGTGAATGCGATTTTCCGCCTCATCCCAGATGAGCGACTGCGGCCCATCCAACACCGAGTCGGTCGCTTCTTCGCCGCGGTGCGCCGGCAGGCAGTGGAGGAAGCAGGCATCAGACTTTGCCTGCGCCATCAACGCATCGTTGACCTGAAAGGGCATCATCGCGCGGATTTTTTCATCCGCATGGTCCTGCCCCATCGACACCCAGGTGTCGGTGACGACGACGTCGGCGCCTTCGACTGCTGCCACCGCATCATGGACCACATCGATGCGTGCGCCCTGCTCTCGTGCCTGTGCGACGAAGGCTGCGTCCGGCTCATAGCCCTGCGGACAGCCGACACGGACGTTGAACTTCATCAGCCCCGCCGCTTCGATGATCGAAGCGAGTACATTATTGCCATCGCCCAGCCATGCGACTTCCAGCCCCGGCAATGCCTTGCCCTGCTCGATTATGGTCAGCAGGTCGGCCACGATCTGGCAGGGATGCGACAGGTCTGTCAGGCCATTGATGACCGGAACCGAGCCGTATTCGGCGAGCTCCTCAATCTTGGCATGATCATCGGTGCGGATCACGATGGCATCAACCATGCGCGAGAGAACACGCGCCGTATCCGCCACGGTCTCACCCCGACCAAGCTGCATCTGGCCTGCCGCCATGAACATGGCATCGCCGCCCAGTTGGCGCATCGCCATCTCGAAGCTTACGCGCGTGCGCGTCGAGTTCTTCTCGAAGATCATGCCCAGCGTATGGTGCGCGAGCGGCGCATCTGCGTCGGGCTTGCCCTTGGGCCAGCCCTTGCGCGCCGCCTTGCGGGCCATCGCATCATTCAGGATGGCCGCAAGCGCATCACCGCCCGCATCAGCGAGATTGAGGAAGTGCCGGGTCACGCCGCATCGGGCAGCTTGAAGCTTGCCGCTCCCGCCGAGAGCTTTTCGATGCACTCGGAAATGTGGTTTTCGTCGATGACCAGCGGCGGCAGGATGCGGACGACATTGTCGCCAGCTGCCACTGTCAGCAGACCATGATTGTCCCGCAGATGCGCAACGAACGCGCGGCTGTCATGCTTAAGCTTGAGGCCAAGCATCAGGCCCATGCCGCGAACGCTGTCAAACAGATCGTCATGGTTCGGGATAAGTTGCTCAAGGCTCGCACGCAGGCGATCACCCGTTGCGCGGACCTGCTCCATGAAGCCTGGCTCCAGAATGACATCGAGCACGGCCATGCCAGCGGCACAGGCCAGCGGATTGCCGCCATAGGTGCTGCCGTGCGTGCCGATGACCATGCCCGAAGCGGCCTTTTCGGTTGCAAGGCAGGCGCCAACGGGGAAGCCGCCGCCAATGCCCTTGGCCGACGCCATGATGTCAGGCGCAATGCCATATTGCTCGTGCGCATAGAGCGTGCCGGTACGCGCGACGCCGCACTGGACTTCGTCAAACACCAGCATCAGATCTTTTTCATCGCAAATGTCGCGCAGGCCCTGCAGGAACTCCTGGCTGGCGGGACGGATGCCGCCTTCGCCCTGCACCGGCTCGACAAGGAAGCCCGCCGTATGTTCGTCAACCGCAGCAAGCGCTGCGTCGAGATCATCGAAGGGCACCACGACAAAGCCTTCGAGCAACGGCGCAAAGCCATCGCGCAGCTTTTCCTGATCGGTCGCCGAAATGGTCGCCATCGTGCGGCCATGGAAGGCGTTCTTGAAGGTGATCAGCACATTCTTGTGCGGATTGCCCTTGGCATGATGATAACGCCGCGCCGTCTTGATCGCGCACTCCACCGCTTCCGCGCCCGAGTTGGTCAGGAACACGGTGTCAGCGAACGTATTGTCGACCAACCGCTGCGCAAAGGCTTCGCCCTGCGGGCTGCCATACAAGTTCGACACGTGCATCAGCGTGGCGGCCTGATCGGCAATCGCCTTGGTCAGATGCGGGTGGCCGTGGCCGAGCAGGTTGACGGCGATGCCGCTGGCAAAATCAAGCGCACGTCGACCATCCTCGCTAATGAGGTAGCACCCCTCCCCTTTCACCGGGCGAAAGCCGCACCGGGGATAAACAGGCATCAAGGGCGTGATCGTCATGGCAATTTGCCTCCTTCTCAACCGCAATACAAAAAGGCGGCCAATCGGGGCCGCCTTTGAGCGAGACAGGCTTATACCGGGCGGGAAATGCGCCGACAACCCCCGGCAATATCAGGGGCAAAAAGCCTTCAGCTTTTGATTTTCCAGCCCGTCTTCAACAGCGAATAGCACAGGGCAGCAAGTGCGATGTTAATGCCCAGCAGCAGCGCAACACCAAAGCCGAGCGGAATATCCGCCTGCCCGATAAAGCCATAGCGGAAACCGGAAATGGCGTAGTGGAACGGGTTGGCATGGCTGATCGCAGCGAAGGTCGGTGCCAGCTTGTCGACCGAGTAGAAGGTGCCCGAGAGCAATGCGAGCGGCGCCACGACAAAGTTGGTCACAGCCGCTGCGTGGTCAAACTTCTCAGCCCAGATCGATGTCAGCACGCCCATGAAGGCGAGCATGAACGACCCGAGCAGGCCAAACAGCGCCACCGCCCACAAATGGCGGGGCATGACATGGACATCGGGCCAGAACATCATTGCGCCCCAGATGGCAAAGCCGACGAGGACGGCGCGCGTGGCGGCAGCGCCCGCGAGCCCGAAGAGAACCTCCGCCGTCGAGAGCGGCGGCATCAGGTAATCCACGATGGTGCCCTGGATCTTGCCGACGAGCAGCGAGAAGCTCGAATTGGCGAATGCGTTCTGCATCATGCCCATGATGATGAGGCCGGGAGCCAGAAAATCCGGGAAGGAAACGCCCAGCACTTCGCGCTTCACACGGCCCAGTGCGACGGTGAAAATGACAAGGTACAGCAGGGTCGTGAGCGCGGGCGCCCAGATCGTCTGGAGCTGCACCTTGAAAAAGCGGCGCACCTCCTTCAAATAGAGGGCTTGCAACCCACCCCAGTTGACCGAACGAATGGCCGGAACGCCGGGCTGGTTGCGTATTGCAATTTCGGACTCGCTGTTCATGACACAATCGCCTATCGGCTGCAGCCGATTGTCGCAAGTGTGGCGGTCAGTCCAACTGGTTTGAAGTGGTGAACAAATGTCCTGGACCGATGAACGCATCGATCAACTGAAGTCGATGTGGAGCAAGGGGATGACAGCATCCCAGATTGCCGAAGAGCTGGGTGGCGTGAGCCGCAACGCTGTGATCGGCAAGGCTCATCGCCTTGGCCTCCAGTCGCGCCCGTCGCCCGTCAAGGCCAGCGATGGCGAAGATGCACCCGCCCGCAAGCCTGCGGCTCCCCGCGTCAAGGCGGCCCCTGCCGCTCCAGCAGCGGCGCCTGCTCCCAAGCCTCAACCGGCTCCGGCGCCGCGCGCTGCGGCCCCTGCCGCGCCGACGCAGCCCGCAGCGCCCCGCTCGACCAACCCGGACCAGATGCCGCCGACGATCCGCTCGATCGGGCCCGGCGGCTTCATTCGTCAAAACCCCGGCGAGCAAAGCTCTCCGCCGCCGCCCGCGCCGCCGCGCCGTCTGGTGCCTGCGCGCCCCAGCCCGGAAATCGCCGACAAGACGTCGCTGCTCGATCTCAATGATCGCATCTGCAAATGGCCGCTCGGCCACCCCGGCGAACCCGACTTCCACTTCTGCGGAGACAAGGTGAACCCCGGTTTTCCCTATTGCGTCGAACATTGCGGCCTTGCCTATCAGGCGCAAATGCCGCGCCGTGACCGCAAGCCTCTGCCCTTCGCCGTCGCGGCGCCCAAGCCCAGCGGGGGATAAGTCTAAAACCGCACTTGCGTGGGCGACTCTGGCGGCCCTATAGCGCCGCCATGTCCGACGATCTGTTTGCGTCTTCCCCCGCGGTTTCAGGCAGCTACGATGCTTCGTCGATTGAGGTCCTCGAGGGCCTTGAGCCCGTTCGCCGTCGCCCGGGCATGTATATCGGCGGCACGGACGAGCGCGCCTTCCACCATCTGGCGGCCGAAGTGCTCGACAATGCGATGGACGAAGCCGTTGCGGGCCATGCGACGCGCATCGAAATCAGCCTTGAGCACGGAAACCGCCTGACCATTACGGATAACGGTCGCGGCATTCCGGTCGACCCGCACCCGAAATTCCCCGACAAATCGGCGCTCGAAGTCATTCTCTCGACGCTCCATTCGGGCGGCAAATTCAATGGCAAGGCCTATGCCACGTCGGGCGGCCTGCACGGCGTGGGCGTTTCGGTGGTCAACGCGCTGTCGAGCGACACCATCGTCGAAGTCGCCCGCAACAAGGAATTGTTCCGCCAGCGCTTCTCCAAAGGCCAGACGCTTGGCCCGCTCGAAAAGCTTGGGCCGGTCAATAACCGGCGCGGAACCAGCGTCACTTTTACGCCCGACACCGAAATTTTCGGCGAGATGAACTTCAAGCCCGCCCGCCTGTTCCGGCTGGCGCGCTCAAAGGCCTATCTCTTCGCTGGCGTTGAAATCCGCTGGAAGTGCGCGGGCGACCTGATCTCTGACGATACGCCTGCGGAGGCGGTCTTCCAGTTCCCCGGTGGCCTTGCCGACCATCTGCGCGAGCAGGTGGGCGAGCGCGAGTGCGTTACGGCGGACTTCTTCTCTGGCCGACAGGACTTTCCCGAAGAGCAAGGCCGCGTTGAATGGGCTGTTTCCTGGCCGCTCTGGTCCGAAGGCAGCTACAGCTATTATTGCAACACCATCCCGACGCCCGATGGCGGCACGCATGAAGCAGGCCTTCGCGCGGCCATCGTGAAGGGCATCCGTGCCTTCGGTGCACTTGTGGGGCAAAAGAAGGCAGAAACGCTGCAAGCCGAAGACGTCGTCGTCGGCGCGGAAATCATGCTCTCGGTCTTCATCCGCGACCCACAATTCCAGAGCCAGACCAAGGACCGGCTGACCTCTCCCGAAGCTGCCAAGCTCGTCGAGAATGCCGTCCGCGATCATTTTGACCATTTCCTCGCCGACAATATGGAGCGCGGCAAAGCGCTGCTCGGCTATGTGCTTGACCGGATGGATGACCGGCTTCGTCGCAAGGCGGAAAAGGAAATCAAGCGCAAGACGGCGACATCGGCCCGCAAGCTGCGCCTGCCCGGCAAACTCACCGATTGCTCGGAAGACGGCCCGGAAGGCACCGAGCTGTTCATCGTGGAAGGCGATAGCGCAGGTGGCTCTGCCAAGCAGGCGCGCGACCGCAAGACGCAGGCGATCCTGCCCATTCGCGGCAAGATCCTGAACGTCGCATCAGCCACCGCCGACAAGATCCGGGCCAACTCCGAAATCGCGGACCTTGGCCTCGCGCTGGGCTGCGGGATGCGCAAGGAGTGCAACCCCGATCTTCTGCGCTATGATCGCATCGTCATCATGACCGACGCAGACGTTGACGGTGCCCACATCGCAACGCTGCTCATGACCTTCTTCTTCCAGGAAATGCCCGAAGTCGTCCGTCAGGGGCATCTCTATATTGCACAGCCGCCGCTCTACCGCCTGACGGTGGGTGCGAAATCGATCTACGCCCGCGATGACGCGCATCGGCAGGAGATTGAAAATGGCGTATTCAAGGGCAAAAAGGTCGAGGTAGGCCGCTTCAAGGGGCTTGGGGAAATGAACCCGGGCCAATTGAAGGAAACGACGATGGATCCTAAAACACGGTCGCTGATCCGGGTCACGCTGCCGCAGGAATATGAGGAGCGCGCCGGAGTCCGCGATCTGGTCGACCGGCTCATGGGCAAAAACCCCGAGCACCGCTTCCAGTTCATTCAGGAAAACGCCGCGCGGGTTGATGAAGAGGTAATTGACGCATGAAGAAGCTTATTGTTCTCGCCGCTATCGCAACGCTCGCCGGGTGCGGCTCGAAGCCTGCCGAAGACACGGCCTCGACGGAAACGACCGAAGCCACGACCGAAACCGCAAGCACAGAGACGGCCTCTGCCGATGCGCGCCCGGCGGCCTTTGCCCAGTGCGCGGCCTGCCACACCATCGCCAAGGATGCGCCGAACGGCCTCGGCCCCAATCTGTGGGCGGTCGCGGGCACCAAGGCGGGCGACATCAAGGGCTATGAATTCTCGCCCGCGCTCAAGGCGTCTGGCCTGACCTGGGATGAAGCGACGCTCGACAAGTGGCTGGAAAATCCGCGCGCACTCGTTCCCGGCACCAAGATGTCGTTTGCTGGCATCAGCGACGCCGCCAAGCGCAAGGAACTCGTGACCTGGCTGATGGCGCAGAAGTAACGCCACACGACAAAATGCCGGGTAGCCTGATGTCAGGCGCCCGGCAGACGGGCCAAGAGGCGCTTCGCCATATCGACGTGCATCGTTTCGATCATGCGATCACGGAAGCGCTCGGCCCCACCTGAAGCCGCCGCCACCAGTGCGCGCGCATCTTCAATTTCTGCTTCATCCGCCAGAAATGCCGCATTGGCAATCTCGATCTGGTTGGGATGGATGAGCGTCTTCCCGTCAAAGCCCAGCGCGCGCCCGTCGCGGCATTCCGCTTCGAGCCTCTCCGGGTTGGCGAGGTCATTATAGACCGAATCGAGCACCCAGACGCCTGCGGCGCGCGCCGCGAGCACGATTGACTGCAACGCCATCGACATCGCGGCGCGCCCACTGCTCGGCGGAAGGCGCAACTCGTTCGCCAGATCGTTCGCCCCAACTAGCAACCCGCCTACCCCATCGGCTGCCGCAATCCGGGGTGCTGCAAGAACCCCCTTTGGCGTTTCGATCATCACCAGAAGCGGCTTTGCAACCAGCTCGGCGACCCGCGCCGCAATCTCCGGGCATTCAACCTTGGGCAACACCACAAGGTCGCATGCTGCGTGCTGAACAGCGGCAACGTCGCTCATGTGCCACGGCGTATCGACAGCATTGAGGCGAATGGCCGACAGCCGATCACCAAAGCCCGTCTCCATCGCCTCGACAGCGGCGACACGCGCCTCATCCTTCATGCCGGGCTTCACCGCATCCTCGAGATCGAGAATGATCATGTCAGCGGGAAGCGAACGCGCCTTCTCAATCGCCCGGGCATTGGATGCCGGCATGTAGAGCGCGGAACGCGGCGGAAGCGTCGTGTTAATGTCCATGCGATAATGCTTGGCCCAACAGGGGCGGCACGGCAATATCAAGCGTGCACGCAAGGGAGGAATTCATGGAAGGCTTTGCACTCATCCTCGTCGTCTTCGCGGTCATTTTCCTCGTCATGGGAATTACCGTCGTGCGCCAAGGCTTTGTCTACACCATCGAACGCTTTGGCCGTTACACGCACACCGCCCTCCCCGGGTTCAACTTCATCCTGCCCTTCATCGACCGAGTCGGCCGCAAGGTGAACATGATGGAGCAGGTGCTGGATATTCCGGGGCAGGAAATCATCACCAAGGACAATGCGATGGTCGGAGTCGATGCCGTCGTGTTCTTCCAGGTGCTCGATCCCGCCAAGGCGGCCTATGAAGTCTCCGACCTGTTTGTCGCGATCATGCAAATCACAACCACGAACCTGCGCACGGTCATGGGGTCGATGGACCTGGACGAAACCCTCTCCAAGCGCGACGAGATCAACGCGCGGCTTTTGAGCGTCGTCGATCATGCGACAAGCCCGTGGGGCGTGAAGCTGACGCGCGTGGAAGTGAAGGACATTCGCCCGCCTGCCGATATTTCGAACGCCATGGCCCGCCAGATGAAAGCCGAGCGTGAAAAGCGCGCGCAGATCCTCGAAGCAGAAGGCCTGAAAAGCGCCGAAGTCCTCCGGGCCGAAGGGCAGAAGCAGGCACAGATCCTTGAAGCCGAAGGCCGCCGCGAAGCAGCCTTTCGCGACGCCGAAGCCCGCGAACGCGAAGCAGAGGCCGAAGCCAAGGCCACGCAGATGGTGTCAGAGGCAATTGCCGGCGGCAACGCGCAGGCGATCAACTATTTCGTCGCTCAGAAATATGTCGAAGCGGTGAGCCAGTTCGCGACCTCGCCCAATGCCAAGACCATCCTCTTCCCGGTTGAGGCGACGCAGTTGATCGGAACGCTTGGCGGCATCAGCGAAATCGCGAAGGATGCACTCGGTTCCAAGGAGAAATAATATGAACTGGCTCGGCGATCTCGCGCCTCACTGGTTCTGGCTCTCGGCAGGCGCGCTGCTCGCCGCCGCAGAAATGCTCGCCCCCGGCTTCTTCCTCATCTGGTTGGGTGCCGCCGCCCTCGCAACGGGCATGATCGCGCTTGCCCTGCCCATTGGCTTTCCCGCGCAACTGGTGGTGTTCGCGGTTCTTGCGGTTGGCTCTGTGCAGGTCAGCCGCAAATGGTTCCGCGTCGATATGTCGGAGAGCGACGATCCAATGCTCAATGATCGCGGCGCGCGGATGATTGGGGAGATCGTGCAAGTGGTCGAAGCAATTGAGGCAGGCTCTGGCCGCGTCAAGGTTGGCGACAGCGTCTGGACGGCAAACGGGCCCGATCTTCCCGCAGGAAGCCGGGCCCGGATCATTGCCATCAAGGGAACGCGGCTCGAGGTCGAGCCGCTTCAGCACTGACTTATCAGTTGCCGAACAGCTTTCCGGCCATGCCCATGATGTCATCAACGGAATTGCCGTCGCCATCACGGTCAATCATCTTGGAAATCTGGCCAAGCGCATCCTCGCCGCCGATCTGGCCGAGAATGCCCTGAAGCATATCTGTTGGCAGGCCGGTTTCCTGCGCGGCGCTGGCGACCGTATCACCGGGTTCGGGATGGGCCTTGCCAAGTGCGGCCATCGCGGTCTGCACCTGCTCTTCGCTGATGCCGAACTGGCTTGCGATCTGGCCAATCTGATTGGCGCCACCAAGCTGGCCGAGAAGTCCGTCCAAAAGTCCCATTTTTACTCTCCACGCATAACAAGACGGCCAGACTAGGCGCATCTTGATGACGCTTGGAAGTCAAATCGGGTCGAGCCGAAGGGCCGTTCAGCGCCATCCGAAGATTAGGATTTGGGCACAGGAACTTAGCCGGAAACGCAATTTTCGGCCATTTGCACGTCAGACATGAAAATGCCCGCCGTGACGCGCGACTCGCACGCCACGACGGGCATCCTCAATTCGTCGTTGCGTCAGGCAGCCTTGGGAGCGGCCTGCTTCACGCCTTCATCAACATGGTCTTCGAACTGCGCGAAGTTGTCGATGAACTGCTGCACCAGCGTGCGGGCAGTCGCGTCATATTGTGCCTTGTCTTCCCACGCATCGCGCGGGTCGAGCAGCTTGGTCTCAACGCCCGGAACCGAAACCGGCACATCGAAGCCGAAATACGGATCCTTGCGGAACTCGGCGCTGTTCAGGCTGCCGTCGAGCGCTGCGTTGAGAAGCGCACGCGTCGCCTTGATCGGCATGCGGCTGATGCCGGGCATCGTGGCCTTGCCGCCGGTCCAGCCGGTGTTGACGAGCCAGCACTTCACCGCGCCCTTGGCGATACGCTCCTTCAGGAGGTTGCCGTACACCGAGGGGTGACGCGGCATGAACGGCGCACCAAAGCAGGTCGAGAAGGTTGCTTCCGGCTCGGTCACACCAATTTCGGTGCCAGCGACGCGCGCTGTGTAGCCCGAAAGGAAGTGGTACATCGCCTGATCGGGCGTCAGCTTGGCAATCGGCGGGAGAACGCCATAGGCATCCGCCGTGAGCATGATGATGTTCTTCGGAACCGGGCCCATATTTTCTTCCGAAGCGTTCGGAATGAAATCAATCGGGTAGGAACCACGGCTGTTTTCAGCCAGCGAGTTGTCATGCAGGTCAAGCTGGCGCGTGACCGGATCGATGACGACATTCTCCAGCACCGTGCCGAAACGCTTGGTGGTGGCGAAGATTTCTGGCTCGGCTTCAGCCGACAGACGGATCATCTTGGCGTAGCAGCCGCCTTCAAAGTTGAAGACCGCCGTGTCCGACCAGCCATGCTCGTCGTCGCCGATGAGCGTGCGCGACGCATCAGCCGAGAGCGTGGTCTTGCCCGTGCCCGACAGGCCAAAGAAGATCGCGGTGTCGCCATTGGCGCCAATGTTGGCCGAGCAGTGCATCGGCATGACGCCCTTGGTGGGCAGCAGATAGTTGAGAATGCCGAAGACCGACTTCTTCATTTCACCGGCATAAGCCGTGCCGCCGATGAGGATCAGCTTTTCCGTGAAGTTGACGGCAATCACCGTTTCGCTGCGGCAGCCATGGCGCTCGGGATCGGCGCGGAAGGTCGGCAGATCGATGATCGTGTATTCAGGCACGAAATTGGCCAGCTCTTCGGCTTCCGGACGCACAAGGAGCGTGCGGATGAAGAGATTGTGCCAGGCAAACTCGTTGATCACGCGAACATTGACGCGATTCTCGGGCTGCGAGCCACCATAAAGGTCGGCAACGAACAGGTCGTTCTTGCCGGCGACTTCCGCGAGGAAGTCTTCCTTCAGCGCGGCGAAGAACACCGGGTCCATCGGGACGTTCGTCTTGCCCCACCACACCGTATCGGCGGTTTCAGCATCCTTGACGATGTACTTGTCCTTGGCCGAACGGCCCGTGTGCTTGCCGGTTTCGACGACCAGCGGGCCTTCCGCGGCCAGCATGCCTTCACCGCGACGAACGGCCTCTTCAACAAGGGCACCAGTCAGCAGGTTCCAGTGGATCGCTGCATTCGTATGCAGCCCCTGGTTGGCAAGGGTATGGGCGGGGACGCGATCGGCCACGGCGTTTCTCTCCAAAGCTAGTCTGAAAACTCGCTGCGCGCCTAACGGCGCAAGTCCCTAGCGTCAAGGTTTCGCTTGGCAATGCGCGTCATGATTGCCGTTGCCGGGGAATGTTTCTAGAGAAGATTTCATGGTGCGGCTGTCAGGCAAACTTTAGTGGAAGAGACGATTGCGCTGGTCGATGACGACCGCAACATCCTGACTTCCGTGTCGATTGCCCTTCAGGCAGAGGGCTATGCGACGCGCGTCTATACCGATGGCGAGACCGCACTGAAGGCAATTATCGACAATCCGCCTGACCTTGGCATCTTTGATATCAAAATGCCGCGCATGGACGGATTGGAGCTTTTGCGCCGCCTGCGCGAAAAATCTGCCCTGCCGGTCATCTTCCTCACCTCGAAGGATGACGAGATTGACGAAGAGCTTGGCCTCGCACTCGGCGCTGATGATTATATTGCCAAGCCTTTTTCACAGCGCCTGCTGCTTGCGCGTATAAAGGCCGTTCTACGCCGGGCAGAGGTTTCCCGCCAGTCGGCAGGAGATGAGTCGGAGGCAAAGGACATCCTTGTTCGTGGTCGGCTTGAAATGGACCCGGCCCGCCAACGCGTAAGCTGGTCCGGAAAGGACGTTGCGCTCACCGTAACCGAGTTCATGATTCTGGAAACGCTGGCCCAGCGTCCGGGTGTCGTCAAATCGCGCAACCAGTTGATGGATGCCGCCTATCATGACGACATCTATGTCGATGACCGCACGATCGACAGCCACATCAAGCGCCTGCGCAAGAAGTTCCGCCAGGTCGCTCCCGATTTTGATGCAATCGAAACGCTCTATGGCGCCGGCTACCGATTCTCCGAGGGTTGAGCCCGAAGATACGGCGCTCCGTTGGTCGGGCCGTCTTTCGCTCACGCGGCGCATTCTGGCCGTCAACATCCTGCCGGTGATCCTGCTGGCGGGCAGCTTTTTCTATCTCGACTCGATCCGCAGCCGCCTTGTCGAGGAGCGGCTATCGCAAGCGCAATCTGAAACGCGCCTCATGGCGACCATCCTTGGCAGCACGCCCCGCAACGAGCGGGCGGCGGAACTTGGCCGACTGGGCCATTCTTCGGGAAGCCGTCTCCGCCTTTTCCTGGGCAATGAGGTCAAATTTGACAGCTGGCAGCGTGCAGCTCCCAATTTCCGCCTGGGCGATCCGGCGGACGAACATTGGGAACGCAAGGTCGCTGCGTTCCTCGACGATGTCATTGATGGCATCGTCGGCGCGAGCGAAATGCCGCGTTTTCGTGCATTCCCGTCGTCCCCACCTGCCGAGCCGCTGATCCAGCTCGCGGATGATCGCACGCATGTCATTTCGGCGAGCGCGCCCATTCCCGGAATGACAGGCGCGACGCTCGTCACCGACCGCAATGTGCGCGACATCCGGCGCGTGGTGCGCGCGGAACGCAGCAGGCTTGGGACGATTGTGGGCTTCTCGACCCTCGCCTCAATCCTGCTCTCGCTGTTTCTGGCGCGCACCATCGTCCGCCCGTTGCAGCGGCTTGCGCTCGCTTCAGAACAGGTCCGCCTTGGCCGTGCCCGCGAAGTGGTCATTCCCCGCCTGCCGACGCGCAGCGACGAGATCGGCGCACTGGCCCGCGCACTCTCGGACATGACCGAAACCCTGCGCGAGCGGATTGACGCGACTGAGTCCTTTGCCGCTGACGTCGCGCATGAACTGAAAAACCCCCTCGCCTCGCTGTCATCGGCGCTTGAAACGATGGCTGCGGTCAAGGACCCGAAGCTCAAGCAACAGCTCATGGCGATTGCCAATGACGATGTCCGCCGCCTCGACCGGCTGATTTCCGACATATCCGAAGCATCGCGGCTCGATGCGCAGCTCACCCGCACCAAGTTCGTCCGTGTCGATCTTGGGCAATTGCTTGAGCGACTTCTGTCCGAGCGCGAGGCACGCGGCGCCAATAACGGCATCAAGATTGCCTTTGCCCGCCCGCAACGCGGATCAGCGACTGTGCTGGGGGACCCCGGTCGCCTCGCCCGCACGTTCGAAAACCTCATCGACAATGCAATCTCCTTTTCGCCCGAAGACGGCGTCGTGCGCATTACCGCGACGCGCTCGGACGATGTGGTGATCGCAACGGTTGAAGATGACGGACCCGGCGTCCCTCCCGCCAGCCGCGAGACGATTTTTGACCGCTTCCACAGCGACCGCCCCGAAGGCGAGGAATTTGGCCGTCATTCCGGCCTGGGCCTCGCCATCGCACGAACAATCGTCGAAGGGCATAATGGCAGCATCGAAGCGCGCGAGCGCTCATCGGGGCTCAGTGGTGCGCTGTTCGTCGTAACGCTGCCGGCGGCGCGATGACAGCGCCCGTCCGCCTTCTTCACGCAACCTGCGTGTGCATCAACGGCAAGGGCGTGCTCATCATGGGGCCCTCAGGCTTCGGCAAATCAGATCTCGCGTTGCGGTTGATTGATCGTGGCGCCGTGCTGGTTGGAGACGACTATGTCGAGGTCCATGCCGTTAACGGCAGACTGACGGCGGACGTGCCCGAGCGCATCAAAGGCAAGCTTGAAGTCCGCGGCATCGGCTTGTGCAGCTTTCCTTTTCAGGATTCCGCCACGATCAATCTCATCGTCCGGCTCGGTGAAACCGTCGAACGTTTTCCTCAACAACTCATTGAAGAGGTAGAGGGAATTTCGATACCCCAGCTTCGCCTCAACGCCTATGAAGCATCTGCGCCAAACAAGGTGGAACTGGCGCTTGCACAGGGGATTGGAATCGCATGACGCAGGGCCGTCCGGATCGCATCCTGCTGGTGACCGGCATGTCGGGCGCCGGCAAATCGACCGTGCTCAACACGCTGGAAGATATGGGCTGGGAAGTTGTCGACAACCTGCCCTTCCAGCTTCTGGACCGGCTGCTTGCAACCCGCGCGCCGGAAGGCATTCAGGGTGAACGCCCGCTGGCACTCGGCATTGACAGCCGCACGCGCGGCTTCAATGCGCAGGCCATTGTCGACCGCGTCAAGGCGATGTCTGGCGGGACGCCGGGGAATATCTCGGTGCTGTTCATGGACTGTGCGGGGGCTGAACTGGAGCGTCGCTATTCCGAAACACGACGCCGCCATCCGCTGGCGCTTGACCGCCCGGCTTCGGATGGCATTGCGCGCGAACGCGAACTGATCGAGCCGCTGCGCCGTTGGGCGCACCATGTGATCGACACAACGGCGAGCACCTCAAACGCGCTCAAGCATGAAATCCGCACGCGCTTCAGCGATTGGGGCAATGCCGGAATGACACTGGCCGTCATCTCTTTCGGCTTTTCGCGCGGGCTGCCGCGCAACGCGGACCTCGTCTTCGACATGCGGTTTCTCCAGAACCCCTATTGGGACACTGAATTGCGTCCCATGACGGGACAGGACGAAGCGGTTTCGGCCTATATTCGATCCGATCCGGCCTATGAGGAGGCCGTGAGCAAGATAGAAGACCTGCTGCTCACGCTGCTTCCGCGCTACGGCGTGGAAGGAAAGGCCTATGTTACGATTGCGTTTGGGTGTACGGGCGGCCGCCATCGCTCGGTGCATGTGGCGGAAAGAGTCGCAAGGCACTTGGCGGAGCACGGCTTTGCGCCTACCCTCTCGCATCGCGATCTCGGGGGTAGCGGGAGCGGAACGGTCGACGAAGCGACCGAGACAGGCCGACGGCCGAAGAATTGAGACGGGGTAGTTGATGATTGGTCTTGTGCTGGTAACGCATGGGCGTCTTGCGACCGAGTTCGTTACCGCGATGGAACATGTGGTGGGGCCGCAATCGGCAATCGAGGCGATCTGCATCGGCCCCGAGGACGATATGGAAGCCCGCCGCGCAGATATTGCCGCCGCCATCGCCAAGGTGGACAGCGGCAGCGGCGTCATCGTGCTGACCGACCTGTTTGGCGGCACGCCCTCCAACCTTGCCATTTCGCTGATGGAAGTCGGCCGGGTTGAAGTCATCGCGGGCATCAACCTGCCGATGCTCATCCGCCTTGAAAGCGCCCGCCGCCGCATGAAGGTCGTGGAAGCCGTCGCCGCGGCGCGCGAGGCTGGCCGCAAATATATCTCGGTTGCCTCCGAAGTGCTGGGCGAACAGGCCGCATGAGCATCAGCAAAACCGTCCAGATTTGCAACCGCCGCGGCCTGCACGCGCGCGCCAGCGCCAAGTTCGTCACGATGGCCTCGGGCCTTCCCGCACAGGTCGAGGTTGAAAAAGATGGCTCCAAGGTCGTCGGCACCTCGATCATGGGACTGATGATGCTGGGCGCAGCGCTTGGTGACCACATCACGATCAGCGCATCGGGCGATGGCGCGGAACACGCTGTCGCGACACTTGCCGAACTGGTTGAAGCCCGCTTCCACGAGGCCGAATAGGCCTGCCATGATCCGCGAGATCACCGGATTTTCGAACCCGCTCGTCAAGCGCGTGCGGTCTTTGCGCGACAAGAAAGGCCGCCGCGAAGAAGGGATTTTTCTGGCTGAAGGTCTGCGCATCCTCACCGAAGCGCTTGAGGCAGGGCAAGCGCCGGTCATGCTCTGGTTCGCGCCTGAAAGTGCGGATCACCCTCTCGTCGAACGCCTCATCGCCGCCACCCAAAAGCGCGGCGGAGACGTGTTCGTTACGTCGCATGACATTCTTTCAAAGCTGTCCGGCAAGGACAATCCCGGCGCGGTGCTGGGCGTCTATCCGGAATGCTGGACGCCGCTGGCCAGGATTGACCGGACAAAGGCCCCCATCTGGATTGTGGCCGAACGGCTGCGCGATCCCGGCAATCTTGGCACCATATTGCGCACGGGCGATGCGGTGGGCGCGGGCGGGCTCATTCTTGTCGATGATTGCACCGATCCCTTTTCGGTCGAAGCCGTGCGCGCCAGCATGGGTGCACTCTTCACCCAGAGCGTCAGCAAGGCGAGCTGGCCGGAGTTTCTTGGCTGGTTGCGCGAAGGCCCGGGCCAGCTTGTCGGCACCAGCCTCAACACCGACAATGATTATCAGGACCCGCGCTATGAAGCGCCGGTGTTCCTGCTGGTCGGCAACGAATCTCAGGGCCTGCCGCAGGACTATGAAAAGGACTGCGACCTGCTGGTGAAAATGCCGATGATGGGCAAGGCAGACAGCCTCAACGCAGCTGTTGCGACCTCCGTGATGGCCTATGAAATCCTGAACCAGTTCAGGAAGCGCTGATCACTCGGCAGCTTCGGCGCCATCAGACTCAGGGGCGGGCACAAGTTTGACGAGCGGGCGGGCGTGTTGCTCCACAATCGGCAACGGGTCGATGGATTTGCCACCCGTCTCGATGCCCAATTTCTCAAAACGCTGCGCAGACGTCAGCACCTGGCTTTCCAGGCTGCCGACAAGCGAATTATAGGCGGATACCGCCGTATCGAGATTGCGCCCCATGCGGCTCACATGGCCGCCCATCGTTGCAAGGCGGGAATAAAGCTCGCGGCCCAGATCGGCGATTTCGCGCGCCTGACCTGCCATCTTTTCCTGCTTCCACACCGCTGCCACCGTCCGCGCGATGGCAATCAAATTGGTCGGGGTCGCGAGCAGCACCTTGCGATCAAAAGCATAGTCCCAAAGCTGGCTATCTTGCTCGAGTGCCGCCGTCAGGAAATGTTCGCCGGGCACAAACATGATGACGTAATCGGGCGCGTCCTCAAACTGGTTCCAATAGGCCTTGGCGCCGAGCGTGTTGACGTGCGCCTTCATCGCGGCGGCGTGCGCTGCCAGATGAACTTCGCGCTCCTGCTCATCGACCGCGCCAAAGGCGTCCTGATAGGCGTTGAGCGACACTTTTGCGTCAATCACCAGCGCCTTGCCGCCCGGCACGTTGACGACGACGTCTGGCCGCAACCGCCCGCCCTCACTGTCCGTGACGCTCACTTCGGTCACGAAATCGGCATGTTCGGAAAGGCCGCAGCTTTCGAGCACATTGCGCAACTGCTGCTCGCCCCAGCGACCACGCGCCTTAGGGGCGTTGCGCAGCGCATTGACGAGCTTTGCCGCCTCGCTCGACACGCGCTCAGTGCCGTCGCGCATCGCCGCAATCTGGCCATTCAGCATCCCGAAGGCATCGCGGCGTTCGGCTTCCACCTTGGTGACCTGTTCCTCATATTTCTGGAGGCGATCATGCACGGGTTGCAGCAAGGCCTTTAGCCCCTGCCCCGCCGTCTCTTCCGACTGACGGAACCGCGCTTCGGCGCGCTCCAGAAACTGCTTTTGCGCGGTATCGAGCAGCTTGCCACCAACTTCGCTGAACTGCGCGCTCAGCGCGTCCTTCGCCTCTTGAAGCGCGCGAATCTGGGCTTCATGCGCTTCTTCGCGCACGCGTTGTTCGGCGGTGACACGCGCAAGCGCAAGCTTCACCTCGTCCCGCTCGGTCACGGTTGCTTCGAGATCGCGGATCGCGGCCTTGAAATCACTCTCGAACCGGTCGCGCTCATTGCGCGCAACATCGCAGTCAGACCGGAGCGTAGCGGAAGCCCGCCCGGCAAAAAGCCAGCCGACAAGCCCGCCAACACCCAAGCCTACAAAAAGGAAAACTATGAGAAAAAGAAAGGAGTCGCCCACCATCAT
>ENA-UOYA01001675-UOYA01001675.1-activated-sludge-metagenome-genome-assembly--contig:-NODE-1675-length-22804-cov-6.701921_pt1 | contig 22804 bp, 21 predicted proteins | sample MGYA00238163_ERZ764804 | MGnify/ENA primary metagenome ERZ764804 (study PRJEB28919, sample SAMN05720223) | activated sludge metagenome | isolation source: Anaerobic digester | place: Hong Kong... | reverse complement strand
TGGAGTTCAGACGTGTGCTCTTCCGATCTGGCAGTAAATCCCCACAGAAATACAGCCAAGTGCATTTGTACAGTAGGATTTCGGAGAAAAGTATAATTTTTCAAGAATGATAAATAATGAAAATAAATACTCCCATAGCCTAAAAGCTATGGGAGTATGATTTATTAGAAATAAGATTCAAAAAGACTCTTTCCCTCTTCTTTTTTCTCAGGTTCAGATTGTTTCTTTTCCTCAGGAGTTTCTGTCGGAGATTCTCTTTCTCCTGCTGGTTTCTCTTCTTCCGTTGCGGCAGGGGTTTCTCCCTCCGTTTTAGGGACTTCTTTTTTCACTTCCTCTTTTGGTGTTTCGGCTGGCGCTTCTTCTTTTTTCTCTGGAACAGTTGCAGGCTCAATATTTGGAGCATTTTTATTCTCATTTGAAAACTCCTCTAGCTGCACACCCTTCTCAGCTGCTGCCTTTTTAGCTGCCTCTTTTTGTTCTTCAAGTGCTTTGAGTTCAGCTTCTAAGGCTCTAATTTCAGCATTTTGAGCACTGTCTCCTATCATTTCTGATTTTTCTAATTCTTTCATCTCTGGCGTTTTGTCGTCTGAGACTTCTGCATTTTTCAAATCTTTTTCGGAAACTTTTGGTTTATCAGGGTCTGGCGCAGGTCTCCTTTCTTCTTCGTTGTATTTTCCACCTTTACCCATTCTCTTGACAAATGATTCCACAGAATATTGACCTGCTTCGCCATAAGTATAGTACTCTGTAGCAGATTTTTTTATCATTCGCTTTCTAGGGTCAATACGACTGATAGAGCCATTGACGGCTTCATTGGATGTCAAAATCTCCAACTGTCCATCGGAGTAGCTGATATAGAGCCATTCTCTTGATTTTGATTTTAGATATATCGTAAAATAGTCAAATATTTCACCATAACCTATCTCGATAAATCCATTTGAAATTTTATTGATAGGTCTGCCGCCGAACATAGACATTCCAAATTCTGGTTTTGAACGGAATACCATATCCTGCTTATCATATTCCAAAATCAAATCTGTAAACATAACATTGTAAGGCGTGTATTTAGGTCCATTTTGGATAGTTGCCATTTTTTCTACATCGTTATAAAATGAGGTCATATCCTTTTCGTGACAGAGTTCGCTCAATGCGTATTTCGTTTCACGTTTGGCATAGGCAATATCCTTATTGGTAGCAAATTCTGTGGCAAGAAAATTCGTAATAGCATTGATAACGCTAGGATCCATCAATAAATTGAGCCCAGCAGCGCCCATAAATTTATAAGTATTCGCATTCAAATCATTCTGAACGGTACCACCTAGCATAAATGGAATTCCACCAATTTTCAAACTCGGATTCATTTTACCATCAGCTACTAAAGTTCCACCTGAGTCGGCATAGTCTATTTTTACTCCTTTAGCAGCACCCCCCAGAATTCTAGCCGAATCTCCGAATAGATAGTGATTGTCACTTGGAACATGTTTGATAGTACCTCGTCCATCGAGGAATAAATTGTCATTTTCCCCTTTCATAGGAGCTAAAAGACTGGTATAAAGCCCTGTATGTGTCTCTCTGTCAACCAAAAATCCTGTATAGAGTTGTTTGCCTGCTTCGCTTTCGATTTCTTTTTTGTTCAAAGATAATTCCGATACATTGATTTCATTATTGACCGAGAACCAAGGTGTTTTATAGTTCGGATTAGAAAATTCTATGCGTTGCATACCTTCAAAATGCGGATATTTTCTATTGAGAAATATATGAACATTTCCATGAAAATCCGTATTTCTATAGATTTTGAGATTTTGAGATTTCTCTACTTTTCCTGTACCTTCTATCGTATAATTATATAGAATTTTTTTAGATCTTTTCTCAGGATTGACCTCTTGTTTGGCGACTCGGACAGAAGTCAGTTTTATCGGAAAATCTTGATTATTGACTTTAAGGGTATATTCTCCATGACCTAGCATATCATTTTTGCCATGAATATCAAGCGTTGCTTTTTCTATGACATGGTACATATTGGCTGTGTCGCCTTCTATTGTTGCATTTTTCAGCACTTCCATCTTGGCTTCAGGCATAATGACGACCTTGCCGTTATCCGGAATCACTTTTGAATCAGCAATAAGAATTTCTTCGACACCATCTATTTTGATAATTGATGTAATCAAATTGTATTCTGCCGTCTTACAATAAAAAGACAGACTATCTTGAAGCGGATGCGTAGATGTAAATTTCGAGCCTTTAGTACCTTCTTGTGCTTTAAATGTTAGAATTTTCTTTGTTATATCCCATCTAAATTCATTGATTTCGGCTTTGTATTGATTATAAGCAAAATCGGTAGATATATCCTTATCATTGGATTTGAAATCTCCAACCTTTGTTTCAAAATTCATAAAACATTTCACATTCGGCGTTTTGAAAGTCACTTTGTTTCCTAAATTTTTGATTTCCATCGAAGAAGTATCTGCCGCCATCGTAGTAGATTTGAATTTCATTCGCTTAGCCGTAATTTTCGCTTCATCGAAATCTAGGAATCCACTGCCAGTCAACCCTTTTGGCTCTAAAATCAAAATTCCATGCATTTTAGTCGAATTATTAAACATATCGAATGGATTCTTTTTGGTAGAAGCCATCAGCATTGTGTCTGAATAAGGTCTCCACTCTACGAGCGTGCTGTCTGAAGATACTTGCGGAAACTCCACGGGTGCTTTTTGCTCTTTCATTTCTACTGCTTTAGCAAATAGATTTGTCTGTTTTGGAAAATATAAAATGCTATCTGAGAATAGGCTTGTCGTCAGATAAGTTTGCTCTCCATTTCCGACCAATCCGCTATTGCTAAGGTGCAATGTACCTTTGAAATTCCCCTTATTCTGATATGTAGCAGAGCCTGTCGTAGGTGTTTTGGTGGTAAATCCAAGAGATAAATCTTTCTGAATTCTCAGCTTCTCTGGGAATGGTTCGAAAATCTTAGCAGAGTACAATTTGCCATCATAAAACAATGCCTCGGGTTCAAAATGAAGCAAGGAATCTTTTTTAAATGGAAATACCTCAAAATAGAAGTCATCGCGATGATATTTACCTCCGTAGATATTCGGATTGTCATAATAGACATAAGAATTGGCGTAAGTTGCCATTTTAGGATACATTTTTGCTGTTTCCTTCCCCGACTTATTGAATTTAGCATTGATGAATATTTCCCCTTTGACTTTTTCTATGGTCGATTTTAGCGGTTGCAGGACTTCCTCTCCTGTCACTTTGTCTTTTTTCTCAGGTACACCGATTTTGATTTTGGTAATACTATCTGATTTTAGAGAAAATGAATCATATGTAAATTTATAACTATCTCCGTAGAAGTCTAATCTACCAGCGAGTATTTTTCCACTAAATTTCAATTGTCTATTTCCAAAAATCTCAACGTTGGAAGTCATATAAGGATATGCCTGTACGAAGGAGGAGTCATTAAACGGAATTTTATAAACTCTTTCTGCTTCTAATTTCTTATTATTTATAAATAATCTTCCAACGTAATTATCTCCAAATCCTTTGAATCGAAGAATGTCATAATCTATTTTTTTCTGATTAGCTTTTTGGTAAAACTCAACCTGTTCTTTGTTAACCTTGATAGTTCTATCCGTAGCATTGTAGCTTACAAATCCATCTTTTTCTAAAGAAAAAATCGAAGGGAGCACTGCCGAACTGGAAAAAGAAGGTCCATAACTCGCTACATATCTATCTAGTGGAACTGGCTCTGAGCCTTCATTTGACATTTTAGAAAGTACTGTCAAAGGATCTAGGTTTATTGATGCTGTTCGAGCAGTATTGTACGTTTCTTGGTCGAAATTATTGTCAGAAATAAATTTAGCAGCATTCTTGCCTTTTCCCACGAGCATTTTCAAATCCATGTGGTCATCGTCCAATTTCCAAGTAAGCATTTCAGCATCAAATGACATTTTGTGAAATGTACTTCGGTAGCGAGCTTTTCCACCACCATATTCTTCTCTCAATACAGTCACCTCATTTTTCTGCACCTCATATTTGAAGGAAGCAAATGGGTGTGAAATCGAATCTAAACCTACAAACAATTTAATTCTCGATTTATCCATTTTGATATAATTCCCTCTTTTGAATATACAACTGGTACCTTCTGCTGAGAATAATTTTTTGGTGTTTTGTACATCGTATATCATCACATTGACAGGGCTACCATCTTCGCTAGAGACGATGACATCGTTTCCTTTTATCAATAATCCACCGCTAACACGGACATTGGGAGAGATTTTTCTGTCGAAAGAATAGTTCTTACCATACGTGATAAATTGAGGATACGTCACGGTTGTAAAATCCTCTTCTTTAGTAATTTTATCTGTAAGGCGGCCATAGACAGGCGTTGGAAAATATTCTGGATAGGTCAATTTTACAGAATCTACGGAATAGCTAGGTTTGGTCATATCTATCTGATATTTCCCAAAACTCGCATTGACTTCAGAAGGAGAGAATCCTACTCTTGTCCAATTAACTGAACCGCTATTTCCTTTCCAAGATTTCTCCATGATATTGTATTCTCCGCTCGTATTATATATGCTAGCCGTATCATTTTTAAAATAGCCTTTTATAGTTGTATTAGGAACTTTGACTAATATTTTGCCCCCTTCATATGCAAAACTTAGGTCTTTGGTCTCAATAGCATAGGTTTTAGATTTATCAGATACTAAGGCATTGTATTGAAATAAATCATTAGAGAAGTCGATAAAGGTCTTAAAATCTCGGTTATTTCCTTTTTTAGCATTTTCTAATATTCCTTTGACAAATAAATACCATCTATCTTGAAATTTCTCATCATAACCTGAGCGAGTAGCACTGATAGTCGCATTGATAAACTCCTTGTATTGAGGATATACATTCATCTTGCGAGTGTGCATGAGATTCAGGATATCACACATTTTATTAAGTTGATAGTCGTTTATTTTTTTGTTTTTAAACTCTTTTTCTAGCTCTTTGTACAATGCCTCCAGCTCTTCGTGCTGATTTTCACGAAACAAAGTATTTAATTGTTTCATAAAATTCTCTGGCTGTGGGTCAAAATATTTCTCCTGTGAAAAAGCCGTAAAAGGAAGTAAATAAAAGACACTAACTACTGCCAGAAGTCTTATCCCTCGAAGAATAGAAGTCGAAACGTTTAATTTAAAATGATTCATTGATAAGTATTAATTTTTAATGAATGAAAGACAAGTCCATCGGTTGAGAACAGATTGTGATTGTAGGGAAAAGTTAATTGAATTATATTTTTTTTCAATATCACTGATGTCATCTTGATAAAAGCCACTCAGGAGCAAATGCGTTCCTGATTGGCTAAACTGGTCAATGATTAACGCACTATCGAGCAATATATTTTTAGTGATATTGGCGATAATGATATCAAATTTATCAGTCGTCGGATTTAGAAATCCCGTTTCTATACAATTTTCAGCTGTTCCGAAAGCAAATTTCACTTTGTCGCAAGCGTTCAACTCCGCATTTTCGAGCGAATTATTGTATGCCCATTCTTCATTGTCATTGGCTAGAATGCGAGAAGCACCCAGCATTTCAGCCATGATCGCCAAAATTCCCGTGCCACTTCCATAATCCCAAACGGATTTATCGGTAAAGTTGAGTTTCGTCATCATCTCCATCATCTGCTTCGTCGTCTCGTGATGTCCAGTCCCAAAACTCATTTTAGGGTCGATGATAATTTCATGTTTTGTATCTAGTTTTTCATGAAAAGTCGCTCTCACGCCCCATTGATTATCGAGAATGATCAATGGCTGAAATGATTTCTCATATCGTTCGTTCCAATTGATTTCGGGTTCGTCTTCTATCTGCCAATCCACACATAGCTGAAGTTCGTTCAAAGATTCTGCGAGAGACTCTTTGGGTTGATTGTCTATTTTATAAGATACGAGCAATTGCTCATTTTGCTGTTCGACAGATTCGAAATTAGAGATATAGTTCAAAATCCCTATGGCGTTTTCCTGCTCATCTTCCCCACTAATAGGCAGAATGAGTTTGTAATATTTGACTTTATTTGACATTAAGCAAAAATAAGGATAAGCCAAAAAGTTTTTAAATTGGTTTTCCACTTTGCTATGGACTTCCTGACTTCCCGAAAGTTATAACTTTCGGGAAGTCTAAGGAACTTACTTCTGCTCTCTATATCTTTGCTCTAGCTGTTCTATCCTTTTTTCCAATAGTTCGATGGTTTTATCTTTCTGTGCTAGGAGGCTCTTAACTATAGTTTTATCAGCGTATTGTTGTTTTTCTATAAAACCAAAGGCTTGCGCACTATCTTTAAAATCAGTGTTTTCTTGATGGATAAAATTTTTTCCTTCAATATCATTAAAAAAGTCCTTGGGGCTTAGTTGATAAAAGTCTAAGAGAGAAAATAAATATTTACCCCAAGTGTTTTGTGTGCCATTCTCCATTTTGTAGTATGCCGACACTTCTATACCTAGGTATTTTGCCAATTCTATGACATCTACCTCTCGATTTTCTCTTAAGTTTTTAATTTTTCTCAGAATTTTCTCTTCCATTGTATCAATATTTAGTCAGTAAGTATATGCGAATATAGACAATTTTTTTATCCTTATTCGCTAAAATAGATTTTTATTTTTCAATGATATTGTTTTTCAATGATTTATTTTGGCTAATTTAGCGACATGATTCGCTAAAAACGCTTTTGATAGCTCATTCGCTTGCTTTATCTTTGTATCAGATTTTATGATGACTCAGAATAAAAACATCTAAGTGCACGTAGAAAACAATAAAGGAGGAACAAAAAATCTAAGAAAATAAAAATATTAATTTAACTTTAAGCCCGACGGGGTTAAACAATACGTGTAGTTTAAATATGAAAAAAATAGCTTTAATTGCCTGTATATTCTTTTGTATGAAGAATATAAACGCTCAAGTAGATTTCAAAAGTTTTATAGGCTCAAATAAAGATGACTTTACAGCAGTTGATGTCAAATTTGGAATTATGTATGAAGAAAGTACTACAATCAATGGTACTACCACTACCGTCTCACACTGCTTCCCTTTTCCTTCAATATGCACGATTACTATCACTAGAGGTATAGAACAGTTAGAAAACGCAGATTTTTTATTGAAAAAAGTTGATAATTCCTCGATTCAATTATTAGTTAAGAATGCTTCATTAACAAATGACGACTATAACAAATACCTCTCTGGAGAATATTTCTCAATTGATGAAAAAGATAATGTTAAAGGATACGATATTCCAAAAGAAATTTGCAATACCATTAATCTAAATTCTTTTCATATAAATGCTGGTAAATATAAAATTGATAGAAGCATTGATGGGTACTCATTAATTACATTTATAACAAATTAAAAAAATGAAAATCATGAAAAAAATATTTATAATTATATTATGTGGCTTTTTTAACTCCTTAATGTATTCTAATGTTGCAGGGGGAGGAATAGATGTTCGATTCGGAGTTTTTACTCAAATCACAGTTGAAAGAGGTGGAATATCTACTACGATAACAGATTGTTTGAAATTTCCTTGGATATGTAATATCTCGACTACTAGTGTAGGAGGATATGAGGAGTCTAATTTTGAGCTAGTGTATAGTAAAGAGTTGAAAGAGCTAAAATTAGTATGTAAGAATTCTGCAATACCAGTTGATTTTTTTAATCTATACTTTACTGGTGAAACTTTTGATTTTTCAAATAACGGAACAATTAATGAGTTTATAGTTCCAGAGGATATTTCTAAGTCACTAGGAGCAGATAATTCATTGATAATACCTAAAGGAATATACTCATTGGACAAATCTATAGAAGGAAAAACGACAATTTTATTTAAAGTTTTATGAAAAAGTATGTAGTTGGGTTGATTGGATTTGTATTTTTACTTATCATTTATTTTTATTTTTTCAAATCTAATAATTATACTAATGATTTTAGTAATGTAAACAATTTTCAGCCAAAAGAAATTTATGAAAAAAAGAAATCTGGAATAATTAAAATTAACCTAGCTCAACTAGATTCCTTAATAAAAAATTCAAAAGACTCACTGCTACACATTTATTTCTTTTCATACTATTGTGGGCCATGTGTTAAGTCGATTCAGAAGAAAACGTACGACAATGTTTTATATGATAGTTTTGCTGGGGTACTTCCTACAATTCTGATTAGTTGTGACAATTATGGCACAATTGATAAATTACAGTCTCTAATAGCGAAATCTAAGATTGAATACTTATATATTTTGGATAATTCCGAATTAAAAGTAGAATCTAGATTAAATTCATTTGAGCGTCTTTCAATTTTAGTCAAATCTTTTTATCCTTTTAAAGACTTTGATAAAGAAACTGCATACCCTTTAAACTTAATAATCAGTAATAAAGGAATTACAAAAGCAGTTTATACAGGTTCTGTAGAAATCAAACAAAAGAAATAATGGCAGTTCTAGCCCAATGTTAAAATGTCTTAGAAACTCTATGCGTAATAAATTTAGTAATAAGGTAAGTGAATTTATTCGCTTATCTTATTTTTTGTTAAATTTTAAAATTATTTACTATGTCCATCCTCCATATAATCCCAATATTATTAACCCTCGGCTCTCAACCCAATTGCGATGGCTTCGGCATGTGTATATTAGAGCGAGAGTCCGAAACCACCCTCACGGAGTGTATGAAATATGAGAACTGCATTCAAGCCGAGATGGATTTTGTCGAAAAAGAATTGGTACTCATCGTCTCTCAATCCAAAATCAAGGATAAAGCATTTATCAAATACTTTACCAAAGAAAACTTTGAATTGGACAAGGATTATACCCTTCCTTCCGAGATAGCCCGAGAACTCAATTGCGCTGAAAACACCACTATCCCTAAAGGAAAATACCCTATCAATGAAGAAAATGGCAAAATCGTGGTGCGATTTAAGATCTAAGAATATATGTAAGAACCTGCCTAATGGCAGGTTTCTACATATTCTTATCATTTTTCTATTGCTTATTTCTAATTCTACATACAGCCAAAACACAAGTCCTACTCCCGACCAAACGAGCAGAATACTTTATAAAAAATATGAGTTTATTCTCGAATGTCCTATGTATCGCTGCGATGTCGAAGGCAATAAACTAGACCCCGAGAGACTCACAGCACAGATAGGTTCTAAATTTCTATTGATAGAAGTCAAAAAAGACACTTGCATTATCCGATTTCTAATCAATTCTAAGAAAGCCAAAAAGAAGCGATTGGATTTTTCGGACGATGATATCGAATACTATAAATATTTTCGTATTACCAAGGCGCAGCTAGACTATAAAGCCATTCCGTCCAATACTCAGAAACTTGCTTTTACGCTCGGAAGTGTCATCACACCTCTTAAACTTCGATTTTCCCCCTTCGATTTCTCCAAAGATTTTACGATTGGTTCTACTTTTGGCGTGAAATACACCAAATCAGACTTTGCTCCAGTGAGTTTTAGTGGCTTGCTAGGCATAGGTGTATCGAGCATCACGCTAGATAGCTTTTCCACCGCAGGCAAGACCAAATCCAAACAAGAAACCCTCGCATTTACACCTTCATTGGGATTTATGCTTGAGTTTGGAAACGCACAGATTGGAGTATTTACAGGCATTGATATGCTTTCCAGCACCAATCCCTTATTTGACCACTATATTTACAAAAATAAACCTTGGATTTCACTCGGCTTTGGTTATTCCATTTTCACAGGAAATGGAGGTAAGCGGTAATTCAAATGAAATAATCATAAAACGGCTTACTTGTTTATTCGTTTTTTAAATGTATTTTTAAGTTATTGAAAAGTATTTCTAAAATATAGAAACATATTTATTCATAATATAATTGTGTTTTTTCATTATATAATCATGTTTATACAATATCAAAGCATAATTATTCGTTATTATATCATAATTTTACATTCTATAAACATATTTATTCATACTTTAAATACATTTATGATAACGCTAAATCTCAAGCCTATATTTCAAGCTCGAAACATCGAAAGACCCTATTCCTTTCTCGTTAAGGCGGGGTTAACTTCTATTACGGCTCACAATATTCTTAATAGCAAGTCTTCCTCCATTCGATTTGACCACTTAGAACTGATATGTCGCACCCTTGTTTGCGAACCCAACGACTTATTTGTTTGGAAGCCAAACAAAAATGATACTATTTCAAACGACCATCCACTAACTAAGCTCAGAGAACAAATAGCGGACAATAGTATTCAAGAAACTCTCTCAAAACTTCCATATAAACAACTCAAAGAAGTAACCAAACAAATCCTAAATTCTGATACGATAGATTAGCATTTCCCAAAAAGTCAAGTACTTTAGAGAAGTAAAAACTATTTATTCATACTCACTCTAAGTCCCACGACACCTGCTAGGATGAGCAGCATAAATAAGATTTGTTTGAGATTTATTTTTTCTTTAAAGTAAAATACATCGATAAGCGTCTGAAACATCAATGCCAATCCCATCCATACGGCATAGCAAATCGCCAAGGGAATGGACTTCGTAGCTGAAGAAAATAGTGCAATATTACAGACTCCAAAACCTGCATAGCAGATAAGAGGCACGATAGCCCATAGAAATAGTTTTGAGACAATTCCTTGTTCACGATAGGCTTTTTTGATTTTAGTAAAACTCAAGAATTTCAACGAGGACGCCCAAAGCACTTCAAATATAGATGCAAAAAATAGATTTAACCAAGGCATAGAAAAGGATTTATATAGTTTTTATTTGGTTTCTTCCATAATTTCGTGAAGCAAATCAGACTCATTTTCAATGATGTCTTTTTTCTGAGATTGTTTCATACCTATGACGCCGATGAGGATTAATAGGATAAATAAATATTGTGTCCAAGCCATTTTCTCTCCATAATAGAGAGCATCTACTAAGACTTGAAACAAGAGCGTCAGCCCCATCCATGCAGCATAGACTATCGACATAGGTAGGAGTTTGTAGGCTCTCGATATCACGATGACGATGACCAGTCCTAGCAAAAAATAAGCCAACAAAGGCACTATTTGAGCGATTAACTTAGGATTATAAAATTCTCCATTCTTTAGCAATGAGATGATCATGCTAAAATCCAAATGTTTGAGAGAAATTCCCCATAGCATTTGAAAAAAAGCCGCTGCAATAATATAAATCCAAACTTTCATGTGTTTATTTTGTTGTTTATTTAAAGGTCACATGCGATTCACATACCAATATAATCCCTCAAAAATAGACTTTTTTATCTGTCAAATTGTCAATATTTTTTAATTGGTCAATATTTTGTAGTACATAGATAAAATATAGAATCAAAATCCATGGAAGAAAAAGAGATAGAAAAAGAAGAAAATTTGGAAAATAATGAGTCTGCATCATCTGAAAATGAAGCTGGAAATAATAAAGATGTGTCCGCTACTACTGAGCTAGAAGCACAGTTGGCAGAGCAGAAAGATAAGTTTCTAAGACTATTTGCCGAATTTGATAATTATAAAAAAAGAATGGCAAAAGAGAAACTGGAATACATGACGATGGCTGGCAAAGATGTCATCCTCGAAATGATTTCGGTCAATGATGATTTTGAAAGAGCCATCCATTCATTTGAAAATTCTGAAGATTTGTCAGCTATCAAAGAGGGCGTAAACCTAATTTATGACAAATTGAACAAAGCGATTGAGCGAAAAGGAGTCAAAAAAATCGTGTCCAAAGGACAACCTTTTGATGTAGAAAAGCATGAAGCTATCACAGAAATACCTGTAGCCGAAGAGTCTCAAAAAGGCGCCGTAATAGATGAAATCGAGAGTGGATATATCATGCACGACAAGGTTATTCGATTTGCAAAAGTAGTCGTAGGAAAGTAAATAGATTCGCAGTATTATATACAGTTAAATGGCAAAGAAAGATTATTACGAAGTATTAGGCGTTTCCAAAGGCTCGTCAGATAAGGAAATCAAAGATGCTTATAGAAAATTAGCTATCAAGTATCATCCTGATAGAAACCAAGGAGATAAAGCCGCAGAAGAAAAGTTCAAAGAAGCCGCAGAGGCATACGATGTCCTTGGTAATTCTGAAAAAAAACAGCGTTATGACCAATTCGGTCATCAAGCATTTGATGGCAATGGAGGATTTGGAGGCGGTGGCTTCGGTGGAGGAATGAATATGGAAGATATTTTCCGCAATTTCGGAGATGTATTTGGAGGCTCAGGATTTGATAGTTTTTTTGGAGGTGGTGGCTCTTCTCGCAGAGGCGATTCAAGACAAAATCGAGGTTCAAGTATTCGAATCACGACCAAACTAACCCTAGAAGAAATCGCCAAAGGAGTTACTAAAAAGATAAATATTCAGCGAAAATCTAGCTGTAAGACCTGCCAAGGTTCTGGCGCAAGTGCAGAATCTAATGCTAAAGAAACCTGTAAAAAATGCAATGGCTCTGGAGTCATTCGAAAAGTTCAGAATACATTCTTAGGTCAATTTCAGACAGAGGCAATTTGTACAACTTGTAATGGAAAAGGAGAAGTTATTCTCAAACCTTGTAAAGAGTGTCATGGCAAGAGTGTATTGACTCAGAAAGAGACAATTGAGATTAATATACCAGCAGGCGTACAGCAAGGTATGAGCCTCAATGTCAGAGGAGAAGGTAATCAAGGCGAATTCGGAGGTGGGAAAGGAGATTTAATTGTACAAATTGAAGAGACAGAGCACCCAATTTTTATTCGAGATGAGAAAAATATAATCTATAATCTCAATATCAACTTCGCAAAATTAGCTCTAGGTTCAGAAGTCATAGTCCCTACGATAGATGGTGATGTCAAAATCAATATCAAAGCAGGTACTCATGCCGGCAAAATTCTAAGACTGAGCGGCAAGGGAATCCCTGATGTCAATGGATATGGCAAAGGAGACCAACTCATTGTAGTCAACGCTTGGACGCCACAGCATTTATCTTCTGAAGAGAAAAAAGCGATGGAAACATTGATAAATTCTTCTAATTTTAATCCTGATAAAAACTCAAAATCCAAAGAAGGTTTTTTTAGCAAAATGAAAGATTTTTTTAGCTAATTAGCTACTCTTCTCATTATAAATTTAGACTTGATTGGAGAAGTAATTTTGTATTTCTAAGTAAAAATAAATCCTTATTTTATATATTTTTCTATATTTGTGAAATTCACATTGGAATATAAATAAGAATAATACAATGCAAGAGAAGAAGTTATTTAAGAAATGTTATAGCTTTACAGAGGCTGACGATGTCAAGGCGGCTGGAATTTATCCATATTTTAATCCTATTGAAGATAGCGAAGGGCCCGAGGTTCACATGAATGGCAAAAAAGTCATCATGGCTGGTTCTAATAATTATTTGGGATTGACCTCACATCCAAAAGTGAAGGAAGCGGCAATCAATGCTATTCAGAAATATGGTACGAGCTGCTCAGGAAGTAGATTCCTCACAGGTACGATAGATTTACATAATGAACTTGAGCGTAAAATTGCCAATTTTGTAGGTAAAGAAGCCGTGCTATTATTCAGTACTGGCTACCAAGCAGGACAAGGAGTTATTTCTCCCCTCGTAGGTCGTCACGATACGATTTTAAGTGATAAAGATAATCATGCATCGATTCAGACTGCGAATATGCTAGCCAAAGGCACCTTTGGTACAAATATTGTTCGATATCATCATAATGATATGGCGGATTTAGAGAAAAAACTAATCTCGCTCAAAGATTCTGAAGGAGCTAAATTTATAGTAACAGATGGCGTATTTTCTGCATTTGGCGATATTCCTGACATGCATACGATTAATAAATTGGCTAAAGAACATGGTGCGCAACTTTTGGTAGATGATGCTCATGCTTTTGGTGTAATAGGAAAAGGTGGTCGTGGAACTGCAAGTGAATTTGGACTAGATGATGAAGTAGATTTAATAGTATGTACTTTTTCTAAGACTTTAGCATCGCTTGGTGGATTTGTGGCTGGCGAAGAACGAGTTATCAATTATCTAAAACATCACTCTCCAGCTTTGATATTTAGTGCATCACCTACTCCAGCTTCTGTGGCGAGTGCTATTGCAGCATTGGATATATTGATAGAACAGCCAGAACTCGTCAATCAATTGAATGAAAATGCAGACTATGTAAGAAAAGGCTTGATTAGCATGGGATACAATGTATTTCCGTCTAGAACAGCCATTGTATCTATAGTCATCGGCAATGACAATAAAGGATTCCAATTATGGAAAGGCTTATTTGAAGCAGGTGTATTTGTCAATGTATTTGTACCTCCTGCTGCGCCTCCGGGCATGTCCATGATGAGAAATAGTTTTATGGCAAGTCATCGAAAAGAGCATCTTGATATTATCTTGGATAAATACAAAGAGATAGGCAAGAAATTGGAAATAATCTAAAATTATTTTAACTTATGAAGAAAATTATCGTTGTAGCCCTATGTTTACTCGCTATGAATGGGATTGCTTTGGCGGGCGATGGAGATACTACAAAGATAAATTTCTTTACAAAATATGACCTACAACAGTGGAAGGGAAGTTGGTATCATAAGAAATTTGACTATATAGACCCTTCCAAAAAATACAAAAAAGCATATATAAAATTGAATTTAGGCTGTGCCAGTTATGGTTGTTGTGTTTGGGATTATGGATTTCATGTATATATTTCTAAATTATTGCCAGGAAGTGATACAACTAACTACCATAAGTTAGATACTGTCACAGGAAATAGCGTAACGGTCGTTTTAGATTCACTATGGATAAATCGAAAATCGGACAACTATGAGGTAGGTCGATTGATAACTCCTTATGGAACCTACATGAGAGCTAATTCAAATGGCTTCAACAATAATACATGGTCACATCCTTATATTTATGATGTGACGGATTATTTACCTTTATTGAAAGATAGTTTTGGCATATCAGTTCAATCTGGTGGCTACGATGGCAAGAAAGGATTTAATATGACCACCGATTTGATACTCATAGAAGGTGAGACAACTTATGTCCCAAGTCAAATTTACAAACCTTATCAGAAGAGTTACACCTATAAAGATGAAATAGGGATAGACACGCTTACCAAATCATTTAAGTTCAAATTGGCTTCCAATGAGAAAAATGCCAAATTTAGAACTATTGTCACAGGACATGGGTCTGAAGGCGAATTTAGTCCGATAGAATATCGAGTGAAGTTAAATGGAAATCAGATTTATGCTAAAAGATTATGGAAAACAGATTGTGACAAGACCTATATCCAGCCACAGGGAGGGACTTGGATTTTTAGCCGATGCAATTGGTGTCCAGGCGAAAAAACAGAGACTTTTGAAATAGATTTAAGCCCTTACCTTATTTCCACAGATTCAAATGAAATAGATGTAGCTTTTGGAGCAATAGAGACTTCGAGCACTACAATCACAGCCAACTATGACATAGCTGGTCACGTGATTACTTATACAAAAAAAGATTCATTTGACCTCACGATAGAAGATGTTATTTCTCCGAGCAATGACCCAAACTATAGACTCTACAATTCAGCCTGTCAAGGACCAATAATTCGCCTAAGAAATAATGGTAAAGCCACTGCTAAAGAGGCTTATATCGATTATTGGGTCGATGGCAATAATAAGACAACTCATATTTGGAAAGGAACTCTATCGCCTGACCAAACGGTAGATATTTCACTACCTGCTTTCCCTTGGAACGGTGTCGATTATACGAAACCTATTTTCTATGCTTTGCTTCAAAAGACAAAGCAGAATATGACGACTTGGAATGATATGATTAGTTCCCCATTTACTATTCCCACCGTGTTTACTACATCTAGTTTAAAATTTGAGACGAAGACGACCAATGATACCAAGCAGAATACTCTAACTCTGACTGACGAGAAAGGAAATACAGTCCTTACTAAGACCTATACCAATGACTCCAAGACATATAATGACACTATTAGTTTGCCTGATGGCTGCTATCGAGTAGAGTTGACGGATTATGACGATAGATTGGAATGTGGAGATGGCTTGAGTTTCTGGTGGTCCACGCAGCAGATGTCAAAAACCTCTGGAAGCTTTAGAATTTTAAATGCCGTCAATAATACTGCAATAAAAACCTTCAATCCTGATTTTGGAGGCAAGATTAGTTTTCAATTTACCATAAACAATAAGAAAATAGGTGAGTACACTGCTTTAACCACATACAATTATACTGAGTACAAGTTTCCTGACACTATTAAGACATTTGTACAAAATTTAGTGGACGGAATCAATACATGGAACATTTATCCTAATCCTACAACTGATAATAAGTTTAGCATAGAATTGCCAAAGAATAGAACGGAAGACCTCTCTATGAGCATTTATGATATGAATGGCAAAGAATATTTCAATAAAAATTATTCTCCTAGAATCGATAAAGATGAAATCAAAACTTCAAAATTTGCCAAAGGAATCTATATCATTCGATTGAACTATCAAGGTATCGTAGAGGAGAAGAAAATTATAGTGAATTAGAGGAGTTTCTAATAAGTTATGAAAACTATCTTGTTTCTATTTTTATTTGCCAAAACCATTGATTTAGTTGGTCAAGATTGTTATTGTGTTAGTAATCCACACTTAAAAGAGTTAATATCATGCGACACTTCCATTTTTAAAAATAAGGCATATTTATTTTGGAGTTATAATTGTGATTCTTCTTGGTTGACATTTGTATCACCAAAAAATGAAAAAAAAATATTATGCTCTTTAGATTCAAACCTAAAAAATTTTACTGGAAAGCTTGGTTATACTTATTGGTTTGAATTTAAGTACACATTTATAGTTTAAAACAATGTGGTTTCAGGAAATGGTTCTCCTCAAGAGTATTATTTATATGATAAAAAAACAGGTAATTTAAAGAAATATTTAGGATGCTTATTATATATTAGTGAAGATAAAAAATACCCTTTAGTGGTTGGACTAGTTAACAACAACTATAATTCAACAATAAGCAATCCAGTTAATTATATAGAAATTAGGAACATAGATAGAGATAAAACTTATAAAATACCTTTAAAAAAAGGTGAAATTGATAGGTCACTTAAAAAATTTGAACTTTTATTCCCAGAGCAGCTTTTTAACTACGAAATGAGTATAGATGAAAAGTCTCTAATTTTAAGATACCATGTATTTGAAAATAGTAAAGAGATATTTAAAACGATTAAAATTGACTTAAAAAAATATATAAAATAGTTAGTTATTTAATATTAATCTGAATTACAGCTTTTAATTCTAAATTTATCCGTTTAGCCTATCTTTGCTAGGAGCAAAATTGTCGTATTAGTGCCATTTTTTTAAGCAAGTATATGTATTCAAAATTATTTATCATAGTTGTGTTCTGTCTCTATCTGTCTAGCGCATTTTCATCCAATGCTGACACGACCAAGATTGTGTTTTTTCTCGATTCTAATATCCAGCAATACAAAGGAGTGGAATGGCATCGGATGATGCAGAAAATTCCGAAGGGAAATTATCGAAAAGCCATTTTAAAAATAGATTTGGGCTGCGCAACATATGGATGCTGTGCTTGGGATTATACATATCGAGGATTTTTCTCCAAAAAAATAAATGATACGAGTTTTGAAGATATTGAGATTGCGAGATTGATAACACCTTATAGTTCTTTTATGCGAAAAGGGCGATATGGATACGACTCTACTTGGGTACATCCATATCAATATGATGTGACTGATTTCATGCCTCTCATAAAAGATTCTGTCATATTCAGCGCACATACAGGCGGATGGGATGATAAAGGCAAATTTGGGTTTAAGCATACTGTGACACTCTATCTGATAAAAGGAGATAATGCCCAAGTAGCTTCTAACCTTATTCCAATGTATAAAAATGCTTATCGATACCATGATTCGAGCCAATTTGACCATTTGATAGCTCCGTTTCATTTCAAAATCGATAAAGAGGATAAATTCGCTAAATTTAGAGTAATTTTCACGGGACATGACCAGCAGGGTGAGTTCTCGCCAATCCCATTTTATGTAAAGCTCAATGGCAAACAAATTTTTCAAAAAAGACTTTGGAAGACAGATTGTGACCAAAATGCGATTCAACCTCAATCTGGCACATGGATTTTTAGTCGATGTAATTGGTGTCCAGGCGAGAAAGTGCAAGAAATAGAAGTGGATTTATCCCCTTTTTTGAAGCAAGGAGATAATGAAATAGACTTATTGTTAGGAAAAATAGAAACGCAAGATTCTCAAATTAATGCCAACTATCTTATCGATGGGAATGTGATTCTCTATAAAAGTAGAGTGCTGCGAGATATTGAATTGGTATCAATTGTAGCACCGAATACCGACCCAAATTTCAGAATTTACAACCCTATTTGTCAAACTCCCAAACTAAAAATTAGAAATAAAGGAAGCGATATAGCCAATTATGTGACTATGAATTGCTGGATAGATAATAATCCATCTTATGAATATACTTGGACGGGGAGTTTGGCGACTAATGAGGAGGTCATCATAGATGCAGGGCAGTTGGAAATGAAAAATAGCAAGCCTAATTCAATATTTCATGCAGCATTGAAGTCCACGATGTATAATACAGAAAAATACAATGATACGCTTATTTCTCATTTCAAGATGACCGATGTATTTCATACGAATAGTTTGATTTTCGAAATAGCTACAACCAATGATAGCTCTATCAATCAACTCAAACTTTTTTTGAAGGAAGAAGATGTTGACTATTTTCAAAAAGACTATTTTAATAATAACTCAGTCTATCGCGATATAGCCCGAGTTGTCGATGGCTGCTATCAACTCATTTTAAAAGACTATGACAAAAACTATGAATGTGGCGATGGCTTAAGTTTTTGGTATTCGTCTCGAATTGGGAAAAAAACCTCTGGGATTTTTAAAATCTACGATGCAAAATCAGGCAAACTACTCAAAGTATTCAACCCTGATTTTGGAGGAAAAATCGACTATCAATTTAGAATAGAAAATAAGTAATTAAATCACCATATCATCGTTATATTTACAAAAACTAAGACATGAAGGTAAACATCTATTTTTCTTTCATTTTGGCGTTGATTTCATTTCAGCTAAGTGCCCAAAATGTAAAAATCCATGGCAATGTGGTCGATGACAACTATAGTTCTGTCATATTATCCCCTGCGGTTTATTCAAAATTAATCGACTCTAAATCAGAATTTAATCCCAAAAAAGGTTATTTTGAATTTAATATCACGGTCAATTCTCCTTGTTTTTATAGAATCTATTATAAAGAAAAAAGAGTTTCATTATATGTTGAGCCAGGTGCATCCATTCAGCTATCCATAGATAATTCCAAGTCCGAGGATTACACAACATTCTTTGCAGATCTTGGTGCAGAAAACACGGTGTTAAATCAGAAGAATTTGCCCAGTTTTGGGACAAAGGAACAAAGAGAAAAATTAAAACAACTCTCCGCCAATGGCAAAGAAGCATTTTTTCAAGGAATAGATGACGAGGTTAGAACGCAGGAACAATCATTTCTGCATCTCGCAGAAGAAGCCAATCTTGGCAAAAATTTCATAGAATTATATACAAAAAATAATTTTGAAATGGCAGGGCTATTGTACAAATACTATTACCCTCGATTTGCATACGGCGATATAGATTCATTTATCGTTATGAATCCTAGCTTTATTGATATTTATAAATCACTTCCCAAAAGTGCTGAGTATAGCAATGTATTGCTGTATTATGAAAATCAAATGAATTATCTCAAGGCTAAAGTCAATCTTGGATATAAAGATGACATTATCAATAAAAAAACAGATGATTTGAAATTATATAACTCCTATATCCATGAAGCCAGCAACTATCCAGAAGGATTTCTAAAGGACTATTTACTAGAAAATCTGATAGGAGAATGGGTTTCTTACTATGGTAGGACGACTGATATCAAAGATAGAATCGTAGAATATGTCGGTCAAATAAAGGATTCTAAGAAGCTAGAAGCGGTTAAGAAGAAATTGGTGAATCTAGCGCAATATGAGTCTGGGAAACCTGCGCCGATATTTAGCTTTGAAGATAATGCAGGCAATATCCGAAATCTCAAAGAGTTTGTAGGCAAGATAGTCTATATCGATGTTTGGGCGAGCTGGTGTGGTCCTTGTATGGCAGAAATCCCATTTGCAAAAGATGTCTATGCTCGATACAAAGACAATCCAGATATTGTATTTCTTTATATTTCAATAGATGAGAAGAAAGAGAATTGGGAAAAAGCAATGCGAGAAAAGAAATTGTATGATGGTATTCAAGGCATCGCATTTCCGAATGGATTTAATTCTGATTTTGCTAGAAAATATAGCGTGCAAGGAATTCCGAACTATATCTTAATCGACAAAAGCGGAAATTTGATAACACACAGAGCCCCAAAACCTAGCCAGCCAGAAAAGATTTATCCCCTTTTGGATAAATTGTTAGGGGTTAAGTAGTAGGAAATTTAAGGTTTATATATTGCGTACGGCTCATTTTTAATAGAGCCATAATAGTTAGTTTTGAAATTAGATGTTTTGTCGATTGATACATTGGATACAATTTCTTCATCGGATAAATTTTTCATCTGAGTTGAATCTTCAATGGCGTATAGAGAGACTAGTTTTTCATCTCGGTAGAGCGATGAGTTCATACTTTCATAGGGTAGCGCCCAATCCAAAAACAATTTCTGATAATCAATATCTTTTTTGAAAATATAAGCCTTGCTCTTATTGTTCTTTCTTAAGTTTTGACATAATTGATGAATGTATATTTCCCTATCTCGATATCGTTTTTGATGCGCATAGATATTTTCCAAACTGAAATGAAAAATATAAATATAGAACAATAATACTACCCAATTTTTTGAATGATTTTTCAATGCAAAATACAGTCCAATCAATATAGAAATAAATATAAATTCACCGTAATACTCCATATAGCCTGAGGTCTCCCAGTTATTGAATAACAAACAGTTAAAATAAAAACAGATAAAATAGAAAGCTATAATCATGAGTAGAATCATCCATTTTCGATAATACAGACATAATATTACTATTAAAATATAGAAGTTTCTCAGATACTCATTTGGGGTATAATTTACTTTAAAATACTGACTGTAGCCACTTTGATCTAAATGATATATGTTTTTTAAATTCTCTTGTATAGCGCTCAATTTAGAAACTTCATATACATTAAAACTCGATATATATTTTCTAAATAAAATTATAGAGATAAGCACAAGGATAGTATGAATGATTAAGAACTTATACGCTTTGTGATGTACAAAAAACAAGTAAGTATAGCCTACACACAAGACTACTAATGAGTTCATGTGCATAGTAGGGGCTGATAGACAAATAGCGAAGGTTGTTATTGCTAGTAAATAATTTTGTTTATTCTTTTCAGACAAAACATAGTCTAAAAGTAAAATAAAAAAACAGACAAAAATGTATCCCACTTGCTCTAATACGAAATGATTATATCCTTCAAACAAACCTATAATTTGAGATGAAATAAATATCCAACCATGCTCCCATTTCTTAGTTAGAAGCAGATAAATCCCCCATAGAATAAAAGAGGTAAAGACCAAATTATTAGAATACAGAATAGCAATATGCTTAAAAGATAACTGAAGATAAATTCCCAATAAAGGAAGATATTCAGAAAATACAGCTATGTATCGATTGTGAGGGCAAAAAAAAGTCTTATCTGCGCATAGTCTAAATAGTGCAAATGCGGCATCTCCATACGCCAATCTATACTGAGCAGAAATAGTCGCTTGTACAAATAAAATAATAAATGTTATGATCTGAGCAGTTACAGAAGAATATAAGAGTGTCTTTTTATTGAAAAAGAAGTTTCTTACATTTTCCATTGTACATAGTGAATCTTACTACCTTGAGATTTATGAAGTCGCTCATAATATGTTTCGATTCGAAGTATATCATCGATTCTCTTTCCTACTGCATAGATATCCTCAATACACTGTACTATCTGCTCTCCTCTGCCATCTAAAACGCCCACCCCATATCTAAAAAGAGGAAAATTATCCGTCTTGAAATGATAAGTAATTTGGGTACTAGAAAAATGGGTTTTGTAATAATTCAAGAATTTAGGCGAAACGAGTCGATTGCCTCTATCTGAAAAGCTAGGAAATGGGTCTGGGAAGGTAATCCACACTTCATCAATTTCATTTTTATCAAAAAAATGGTGTAACAATTCGATTTTGGTTCTAACAAAACATACATTATCTAGATTCTTTTCTATCGCCAATTTAGCTCCATTATGGATTCGATTCCCTTTAATATCGACTCCGATGAAATTTTTATCAGGATACTTCTCTCCTAAAGAAACCGAGTATTCACCTTTGCCACATGCTAATTCTAATACGATGGGGTTTTCATTTTTGAAAAACTTTTTTTTCCAATTTCCTTTGGGATTGTGTTCTTTTTCTAGATGAATAAGTTTAGGGTCTGTAAAACTGAAATTCTCAAATACGTTGGGCATAGATTTAAGTGCTTCAAATTTTTGAAGTTTATTTAGACTCATTGCTTATTCGATGATAATTTTACTTTTTGAAGGAGTAGTAGTTGATTTAGTCGTATCTAATGGCATAGTAACTCGCTCCACCCTCATACCCGTTGGGGTGGTAGATTTCTCAACTACAATTGGTTTTGAAATTGAAGGGGTGGATACTGGTGCATTTTCGATAGATTTGATTCCTTTTGGGTATAGCGTATATATTTTTAAGCTT